>Ga0209489_100082_pt1 | contig 127854 bp, 100 predicted proteins | sample SiratrowhiteBW_FD_187527 | JGI IMG/M metagenome (GOLD analysis project Ga0209489, IMG submission 187527) | Root nodule microbial communities of legume samples collected from California, USA - Siratro white BW (SPAdes) (version 2) | ecosystem: Host-associated > Plants > Roots > Nodule | place...
TTTTTTTTTTTTTTTTTTTTTATATATCACATTACCACAAACAGGTCACCATGAACACAAACTTTATTGTCTTTATTTTTGGTATTTTGATTATATAAGTTGTCATGTTTTTCATATACGCACTTTGTTAACAATAGATAAAAAAAAATTGGTTCCTGCACGATACAAAATGTCTGCACTTAACAAATTTTTAAAATATTAATAATATTCTTATTATTTTATATATTAAATAATTTTTCTTTTTTTCATATTTATATAAATATCTCTCTCATATTTTATTTTTTTTAACAATAGTAAAAATAATATTGGATATTGTTATGATATTTACAATTTAATATGATTAATTTTAAAAATTCAGTTTAACACATTATTTTTAAATATTTAGTTTTTTAATAACTAATTCAATGTTACTTAAAAAAAATATAAATATTCCTTAATATTTATTATATTTTTTTTATTATTTATAAAGAAATTTTTTTAATATTTATCAAGAAAGAGACAAGTTAATAATTTTTTACATGATCGTAATTATTTGTGTAAGTGACAGACTCAAAAATATATTTAATAAATAAATTTTAAAATAAAAATAATAAGGAGAGATTGTTGGCATATTTAACATTTATTAAGTGTAAGAAGTAATATATATTATGTAGAAAACTAACAGCCTATAAATTTTATAAATTTGAATGAGTTAGGTTTCTTAGTAAGATAAATCTATTTTAAGAAAAATACATAAGTACATACGTAAAATAATTTTATATTATTTAATTACAAAACATTATGCATATATTAATTAACGCTCATAATAACTATCTTAAAAATCATACCAACAACTACTTTTTAATAGATTAATAATATAAAAAGGTTTTACATTTCCATTGTATATCAATTAAACTCTTAAACTTTTAATTCGACATTCAAATTCTTTTACGAACTGCATTTTTGGTGCACTGCTTCAAAAAAGGATAATCATTTGTGTAGTTTGAGACTCTGAAACAAAAATCACATGCACTGATACAATTACGCTGAAAAACAACTTGAAGGGGAGGACCATGATTGTTTTTACCTCATTAGAACTCTTTATTTTTTAATTTCTAAAATAACACTCCCTTTATCTGTAATACTATTTCTTTTTTCTCTAATAGTTATTAAAAATTGTGTTTATTAGTTTATTAAAATTAAGATAAAAAATAATTAAATTAAAATTTAAAAAAACACACAAAAATAAAATGAAATATTTTATAGGTTTTTTAACTAATTAATTATAATAGAAAAAATAATAAATTATTTTATTTTATATTTTGTAATAAATTTAAATTTGACATAATAAATTAAACTAAAATAAATTATAATAATTTTTGTGATTGTATTTTTATATTAAAATTGATATTGAATGAAAAAAATTATAATAATTTATAAAATTGTTATTTGAATTAAAATTTGTATTTTTAGTTTGTTAAAAAAATATCTAAATAATTAATGACAAAAATCAAATTAAATTTTGATAAAGATAAAATTTGACTTTTGATAAAGATAAATTTTGATTTTTGATAAAGATAGAATTTGGTTTTTGATTGAGATAAAATTTGATATTTTATTAAAGATATTATTTGATTTTTTATAAAGATAAAATTTGATTTTCGATAAAGATATAATTGATTTTTTGGTAAAGATAAAATTTGAATTTTGATAAAGATAAAATTTATGTTTCATTTTACACAAAGTATTTCGTATATCATTAAATAAACTATTTAGTGAATATATGATTGTCATTTATTTTCGTCTTTATGTTCAACGTATATTCCATCATTTTAATAATTAACAATTTTTAAGTAATAAACATAACATTTAAAAGTAATTAACAAATAAATTAAATTTTATTTTAAATTTTTAAACAATTTAATTAATATTTATTTTATTAATTATTTAGATATATTTTTAACAAATAAAAAATACAAATTCTAATTCAAAATAACAATTTTATAATTTATTATACTTTTCTCTTCCAATGTCAATTTTAATACAAAAATATAACTAGTAAATTATTATAATAAAATACAATCACAAAATCATAAAAAATAAATAAAAAATAAAAAATAAAACAAAAATAATAATCATAATTAATGTATTGTCTGTACAAAATATAAAAAGTAAAAAGAAAAATAAAAAAAAATAAAAAAGTATTATTTCAACGTCAAAAAAATATAAAAATATAAAAACAAAAAAAATTCATTTTAGAAATTAAAGAATAAAAAATATTACTGAGGGAAATAAAAAAAAAAAAGTGCTAAAACCACTCAACCACTACAATATCATGAAAGTGAGTTAAAATTTGAGAGTGGTTTTTACTCTTTCATGCAACAATAAAGGGGACTTAATATTTTCTACAATCTACTCTATTTTCTCCTCTCTCTCTCTATTTTCTAGATAATTAATCAGAGAGGCATATCTGGTAGAGTATTTCTCAATCTTCATACCATGTTTTGGTTATCTATTTTAACATACTTTTCATTATTCTCTTTCAATAAATTGATCTAACTTACTACAATATAACAACTATAAAAAAATGTTAAAGGTAAACTAAACGAAGTACAAAGTCGATAGGTTTATCAGTCCAAGGGAGTGTAAAGTTGATGTACTAACACATGATTGGTAGAAACACATTTTACTTAACACACTGATGGTTAAAATTTATCAAACACTACAAAAATCAAGAAAGGGTCATTAAGTAAGCTGTGACATTTGCCCGTGATTTTCAATAAACTTCAATCAGCAAGAGAGAGTTGGTTTAAAAGAATATGTGAAAGAGTGTGATCCTAGTACTTCTCTAAAGATATGTGCATATGCATGGATTCATAAGGGAATATGCAACTCCAACCACTTAAAGACAAGTGTTCCACTCAACTGGTTGCAAGTGTTCTAAATGAAATGCAATTATAAAGGAACCAAAGTACACTCACTAGTCTTTTGTCTTGTCATATGGTCCCAGCAACTTAGGATTCGTCAAGGCAAAGCCGGCATCATGAATACTTCTACTTCCTCTTGTTTTTTAGGTTTATTCTCTATTGGTCACATAAGCACCAAACTTACAAGACAAGACAAAACAGAATGTGTTCTTATTCTGTTCCTTTCTTTCAAAAAATAAAAAATTAAATCAATGGACTTCCAAGAAAAGCATCTCTCCATTATAATTCTTTTTCTTGAATGTATCTGCAACATATCTATTTCAAAGTTTTCTGATTACAAGATTACTGCTTTCTACACTTTCCACGTATAACTAATTTTACATTTTAATCTCTCTCAGTTTGTACAAAACAAATTTTGTCCACTTTCCTATTGAAAGGCGACATATGATTAAAAAAAAAAAAAGCTTCTTAATAGAAAATAGTCTACCAATTGACATACACCGACAATGTATATAGATTTTATATTTGTTTGACTAAACTTTCTCTATTAGTATTTATAAAGAAATTTACACAAATTGATATGTATAACAAGTTTGTTGATTTTTACAATGAATACTTTAAAACTCTTACCTGCCATACCTGCCATGTTTTATTATTGGTTCACATTAACAATATACTGAACTTAAACCCCTTTTCTTTTTCAAATATAACATAATATTCTCTGTTAGTTATTACTCTTTTTATTGATGTATTAATTTATATTAAAGAAGTCACAAGTGATCAGCTACAGCCTTAAATTCAGCCAATCCTCATTGGCATTATTGAAGAAATTGCTAGATAAATTCATCTACTCTAAATTGTCTCAATTACCTATGCTAGTGAAAAGGACTAAGGAGTTGGAAGCCAAGAATATTTCTTGAAAAACATAGGGGAAGAAGAGTGGTTTCTGATGCTTTCAAGGAAAAAGGAAAAGTTGATTCTATAATTCAAGTCACAAAATTCTTCTCTAAACTTTTGGAATATGATTCCTGCATTTGCCAGTGGGACAAAAACAAATACAGGTGCATACTGATATAAATTGATGGGTCAATTTTGATACCAAATGCAACGTGTGAGGTGAGGTGTCTCAGAAAGTATAATGCACACAATTCCAATGGACAAGTGCTTTCTCCAAATCAAAAGTAGAAGTGAAGAGAGCCCACAATGAAGAAAGTGGGAAGTAGCTTCGAAATATATTGGATCAATTTCAGTTTTGAGTTGCTTCTGTCCAAGATTCTATGCCTCGCAAGGCCACTTTCCTAAGGGCATTTTCTTTATAAGGACATCATTGAGTACAACCAAGGCTTGTGAAGATCTTGTCAAGGAGAAAAAAGACATGCAAGAGCAGTTGTAGAAACTTTCACATATTTGAGTTGAAACACCAAAGAAGTGTTCTTCAAAATTACAGAACAATCATATTTCACTTTATTTATAGGGTTAGCTGTTTGGCTCCACAAGGAGTAGTACATAACAGGTAATATATGATTTTGAACATAATAAAATTTTGAGGGCTAGCCTCGGCACAACAGCAAAATTGTTGCCTTGTCAAAGTCTTAAGTTCTAGTCTAGTTCGTTGCCCTTTTAGTATTTTCTTGTGCATCTATACCGAGTAATAAGATCATTTTTTTTTTTTTTTTGCTTGAAAGATAATGTACTATCAGCAGCAGCAGCAAGCTAGAAACATGCATGCTTTAAGGATGAACAGCCCCACTGAAAGGCATATGATCATGCAAGGAGGCAATGGGACTGGTGATTCAGGACTTGTTCTCTCAACTGATGCTAAGCCTAGACTAAAATGGACACCAGATCTTCATGAACGGTTCATAGAAGCAGTCAATCAACTTGGAGGAGCTGACAGTGAGTCAATGAAAATGATAAACAGATTTTGAATCAGAAATCTGTAATTTTGAAGCTAATATTGATTACTCTTGCTATGCAGAAGCTACACCAAAAACAGTTTTGAAACTGATGGGGATTCCTGGACTTACTCTCTACCACCTAAAGAGTCATCTACAGGTAACATATTATTCCAATTACCATAATAATTATGATAATTTTTATTTAGGTTTTGTGATGTTATATATTTAACTACCAGTACAATTATGATAATGTTTTGTAAAGACTAAAATTCAGATAGTGAAAGAAAACACCAAGACAAATATGCTACTTATATTGCTGAACTTGCTCACTCTTCTGTTTTAACTGGTGGACCAATTAGCTTTTGTAACCAAATTAAATTTCAATAAAACCTCATTCTAGTCACTGGCATTCATTGGGGAGACAGTGTTAAAATGATTTGTATTAATTAAACTTGTTAGTGCATATGTATGCGTGTTTAGCTATTGATTTTTCTTTCTCCATGGCAGAAGTACAGAATCAGTAAAAATATGCATGGACAAACAAATACTGGCAATAATAAAATTGGTGAGAGAACTTCTCTTTTGATGTGTTTTCCATGTATTTTTATTTGTATTAATTACCTTTTTTACTAATCATATAATTTGAAAATGAATTTATCTTACCGGCATCAACCACAGAAGCACCAGGCAGAATGTCAGAAGCAAGTGGAATTCAAATGAAACACTTAAGCATAGGCCTACAGACAAACAAGTAAGAAAACTTTCCAGTTTCCATCTTTATGTTCTGTCATCAAGTTTCCATTGTTCAAACTAAATTCTCTGTAATGGGAAGCAACACTAACAATAATAAGTCCTCAACCCAGAAATACAGAAATAAATGATGCTTTACAGATGCAAATTGAAGTCCAAAGAAGACTGCATGAGCAGCTTGAGGTATAGAACATCTTTGAACTTTTAAATTTAATGTATTTTAATAAATTACGAAATAAGCCAGAAAACATTTGTAGTTGCCACTTCTACTTTGAATGTAAGATTTTATGCAGAAGCAAAATATAGGTACCTACAAAATGAAAATGAAAATTCCTGAATCTGAACTGGAACTCCATCTGAACCACTGTTACAAAACTTATTCTTTGAGTCTTGCATTTATTCACTGGTCTAAACTTTTTTATAAGCTCAAATATTTCACAATTTTGTTTTCAGTATCCAAAATTTTTCTGTTTTCAGTATACATTGGAGTTGGTAAATTGTTTCTGTTCTGATTCTTTTTCTTCACTCTTTAAGCAGGTACAGCGACACTTGCAGCTAAGGATAGAGGCACAAGGGAAGTACCTTCAGGCAGTGTTGGAAAAGGCACAAGAAACACTAGGAAGACAAAATTTAGGTGCTGAGGGAGTTGAAGCTGCCAAAGTTCAATTATCTGAACTGGCATCAAGAGTATCTTGTCAAAGTCTTGACAATAAATTTTCAGAACTGAAAGAATTACAGGTCCTGTGGCCTCAGCAAACACAAGAGGGCCAAGCCACTAACTGTTCACTGGGTAGTTTCTTGACCTATAGTGAGGAATCTCAAAGAGACAGAGAAACACATAACATGAGTCTGAATCTGATAGCCTACAATGGAACTCCATTTTCAGTTTCAAAAGATTGTGTGGAAGAGTCAATGCATTTAAAGCCTGGTCTCACATTGAGTGAAGAAGTGAAGGAGAATATGATGTTTCTTTCCTCATCAAGTGATACTAAAGTAGTGAAGGGAGAATTTTTACAAGAAAGGCCCTCAAGCCTCTTATCCATGAATGTTGGTGTTCTAGAGGAGGAGAAATTTGGGAGAACAACTCTTTCAAAGGAAGAAGGCTGGAACGTAAGAGACAGCACTGAAACGGAGAGAATGGCAGTTAAATTGAACCATGAGAAGATTTCTACAGATTATAGACTTGCAAACTTTGAAGTGAAACTGGACCTGAATTCCCATGATGATAATGATGCTTCTTCCCACTGCCAACAGTTTGATTTGAATGGTTTCAGCTGGAATTGCTAGCACTTTTTTATTATGTAAAATTTGGACATGAAAGGCTAAGAAGATTTCATGCTGAGTTCCTACTCCATATGAGTTTTCATTTTTGGGGAGTAACTTGCAACTAGTTTTTGGCACATGCCAATTGCAACCAATTGACAATAACTGAGATGAATAGAATAATCTGCTATATCCAATAGACTGCATGAAGAATTACTTATGTACACTACATCAACCAAAAGCCAGTAGAGTATACAGTATGACCCTTTACATGTATGATCTTAATTTAAGAGTTCAAAGGTTATTTCAGAACTGATTTCATTAATAAATAAGCAGTAAAAGTCCATTTCTTTATCACCAAGATTCACTTACATGTTATTGTTGTTAGAATAAAATAGTGACGATTAAACTTTTTATAATTCTTACCGTTTTCTCATTCCAAACTTTTATCTGTCAGAAACTTTTTTTTGTAGCCTCTTTTAGTTGTTTAAGTCCTGTGATTACTCCTTGAGTGATGGATACTCTTCTTAAGTCTTCATCAGAATGAGTTTACATGCACTGTTATGTTAATCTTCAGGAGCAAACCGGATATTAGGTTGCACAATAGGTCAACTGGAAATTGTTTTACTGGAGAGGTACATGTCATGACAATTTTTTTCTTATTTCTCTGATAAACTTCTAATTACAAATTAATGAGAAAGACCATTTTCGACAATTTTCACCAGCAATTAAAGAGTAAAAAAATTGGAAAGGAGATAGGAAAATGAAGAAAACACGACATTCAAATTGTTCTTCAAAAGAATCTAGAGAAAAACTCAACATAAACTTCTATTTCAAAATAGTCTAAACTTCTTAAAAAAAGTCAACAAAGACCTATTTATTTTATAAACCTAAGACTTGGCATCTAATAGTAGAATCCTAAACAATGTCCAAATAAAATCTCTAATCACATTAACATAGAAACAAATATAAATGCCTAATACAAAATACACAATTTGTATTCCAGTTGTGATTAGCATTAAAGGTACTTCATATAATGTTTGTTTTAATATTTTGAGATTGTTGATTCAGGAAAAAGTATTTTGTTAAGTTATAACAAGATATCGTAATCATTACAAGTGTGATGTTATAAGATTCTAAAAATCATTTTTGTAATCATTATTTTAGGGATAAAGTTCTCTATATATAGATGCTCATGTGTTTCAGTTATTCAATTCAGTATCATGCACCTTAATCCTTTTCAAGTTGCTATGAGGGCTCTGCTTTTGCATTTTTTTCATCGTTGTCTTAGTTGTATTTTTCTTTTGTAGGTTGTCTAAAGTGAGCCCATATCCTCTATTTATCTAGGTTGCTTAAAGTGCACCTAGTTTGTGTTTTACAGCCACGTATGTACCACCTTCTCTGCACGTGGCTATAAAAATCCATTACTACAGAAATCAAGAAAAAATATATGCTCTACTAAACGTGGGAAGACCTCGGAAATACTTTTTTCATGCGACATATCTCTATATGTTATGAGTTAGAAAATAAGATTTTTGGTGTTAGACATGACGTTCTCTATATTGTATAATATTATTGAATAGTAAAGGGTCTATGAATTAACTTGGATGAGTATCAAAATTGAAGTTTGAAAATAGAAGAGATGATGGAAAACTAACATGTAAGATTATTTCTCACAATTTTCACTGAAAATTTTGACCAAAAAGAAAATGTGGAAGAAGATGTAGAAGAGATTAGAGATCAAGAAACTTTAATTCGTTTTGATTGATGTTACAATCAAGAGAAATTGATGAGTGGAGGAAGATTTGTCACTTTGAATTAAAATTTCAAAGATAAAGACCAAAAATTCTAATGAACAATTTCGAGTGAACTCTCTCTTTAAGAAAATTATTCAAATTATAAAATGAGTAAATTTTGAATAAAAGAGTCAACAAAAAGGCTTACATACTACAGAACTTGTACTCATAGACCAAACACTACTAAGGCCCATTAGCAAGCTTTTTAAAACTAGAGTCTATAAAATCTCTAATCGCAATAAAAATAGAAACACATAATAGGCCCAATACAAATAAATAGAATTACAAGGCAAATACAAAAATTACACAAAATTACAAAAAAAAAAATATTCTAGCTCCAACCTACTCTATGGCCCTTAAAAAGCTATCATTCGTTTTAACGTCAAGAGAGTTGTCACTCTTGCTTAGTTTGTTGAATGATCTTGGATATTTAAGTTCTTATTTGGATTGAATAGTGAATATAACCTTGTTAGGGCAGAAATTCTTGGCAAGGAAAGACTTCCCTCTCTTTCTAAAGTCATATACATTGTCGAGTGGGAGACTTAGCCAAATGGTGATGATGAAACAACTCTCTGTTGAAGGAGTTGCTATACCTTTTGAAAAGGCTTTCAAACTTGGAACCACAAACCTTGGGAACATGAAACTCAACTCAAAAGATAAGAAGGATCAATGGTGCTCTCATTATAAGAAATCTAGCTACATCAAGGAGACTTGGTTAAAGTTACATAAAGGAAACAGGTCTAATGTCTAGCAAAACTAAAAGATGAACCCTCAAGGAAGGTTTATCAAGAAGATTTAGATGTTGAAAATTTTAGTGGGATTCCTTTATCCTCTTCAATTGAAGGAATGTTTGTACTACGTGCTAAAGTTGAACGTCTAAAAACTTTCATAGATCCTATCAATAAGTCATCTTCCAATACTTCTCTTTAACCATAACTAGTAAAACCAATTTCTCTTTTAATATTTATATATATATATATATATATATATATAATGATTCTTCAGTTCTAGACTCTGGTACAACAAACCATATACCCTTCATTCATCTCTTTTAACATCATGTATATTCCGGTAACCACGTCATTGTTGCTAATACGACCCATATCCCAATAATTGGATGTAGCATTATTTTTGTTTTGTCATCTCTCATTCTTAAAGATGTTCTTCATGTTCAAAATTTTCTAATAACTTTATTTTTGTTGAGAAACTTACCCATGACCTAAATTGTTTTGTAACCTTTTTCTACTACTTTTATTGTGTTTCTTTATTATCTTATCACAAGGAGGACAATTGAGGAACAATAAGGGTTTAGGATTGCATGCCCATGAAGACTTGGGAACCAAGGATAGTATTAGGGGACAAACGAGTACCTCTTGCCTCCAATCTTGCACTATTTTTGTGTCCTCTCAAATTTGACTTCTCTAACATCTTCTAAGACATCCTTATTTTTATGTTCTAAAGTTTATGTTTTCTTCTTTATTTTCAAAGAGTTTATTGATTCATTCAAGTGTGATGTATGTCAATTTGCGAAGCACCATTGTGTCATATATCCAACTAGTAATACAAAAAGTGTTCACCCCTTTGATTTCGTTCGTTCTAATGTTTAGGAGCCTGTGTCAAACTTTAGTATGTATGGTCTTAAATAGTTTGACACTTTTATTGATCAGTATACTTGTGTCACATGGATTTTCCTCATAAAATAAAAATATGAATTTTTTACTTTATTTTCCAAACTCTTCCATTTGTCAAACATACAATTTGGAAAATAAAAAGAAAAATATGAATTTTTTACTTTATTTTCCAAATTCTTCCATTTGTCAAACATACAATTTGGAAAATCAAATCTACATTTATGTGTTGATAATGTTAGGGAATACTTCAATCATGACATTTTAAATTCCTTTGCGAAAATAGTGTTGTTCAAGAATTGATGAGAAAATATGGGGGCATGATCGTCTTGATATTCATTTTGGGAAAAAGATATTTTTGGAAAAGGATATTGACACCACACTCAAGAAAAGGTGAAAAGGGGAGTGATAAGTCATGGGGTTGATCGCCACAGGATATCCTGATAAGATCAAATTTGGGTTCTTGTAAATCAGAACACCATAAATTCTCAAAGAGAAAAACTGAATTCTATTCCAAAATTCATCCCCCCTTACATTTCCTAGTACATCCTTTTATAGGCTAAATCTTTCTAGAATCTATATTAATCCTGACATACCAAAATACCTAAGACCTTCTAGATTCTGTATTAATCCTAATATTATTTCCCATTGAATGTATCATTATTTCTCACTGAATGAGAATATGAATTATTCATCTTCTTGTAGTTTTATTTTTCCATGTGACCCATTCAACCACTCAATTAAAATACATCACAAAAATTACAAAAGAAAATCATAAATTATATTTATCCCCTAAAGATCATATCATTCCTTTTTCTCTAATGTTTCACTCTTGCCTTTTACCACTCCTTCCCTGACTTAAAGTTTTTACTTGAATCAAACAATCTATAACCAAGAATTATTGTTAAGTGCAACAATCATAGAGCTTAAACAAAATTTAACAGTCAAAAACAACAAGGAAGTAGTAAAGAACAATTTTACTACCAACAAACAAGCAAAACAAACATTAAACAATGATTGGAGAAAACACTTGACACTTAGGAATTTTATCAAACAAGTGGGATGCACTTAAATTTAGAATACAGTGTTGTACCTTTTTTTTTCTTTCACTTTTGCTGCAAATTTTTTTTTTTTTTTACTTATGACAGTAAAAACACTTAATAGCAACTTTAACCAAAACACATGGATTGAAAGGATTGATATGATTGAACAATGATGAACATGTGATGAACACTAAGAACAGAAATGCAATACAGAACCAGAATTGAAGAAAAATTGACACACTAGAAAATTAAAAGAGGAATTATGACCAACTTTGCTCTGATTATCAAATGAGGTGATTCCTCATGCAAATTTGCACAGAAACGTAAGATTAATTCTGTGATGTAAGATTAGCAAAATACGAGATATGAAGTTAACAAAGATTAGACAAAATCTGAAAAAAAATAATAATACGGAAGAAATACAAAACAAGGATAAGATTCGAGTAAAGGAAAGGATGGACGCCACAAACGATTGACGTTTGATATGCCCTTAAGATAGCCATAAGAATTGGGTAATTCTTGATAAGATCGGATGATTCAAGGTAGAACCCTAGCAGAGAATATCTCATGCTCCTGTAAAGAAAGCAACCAAAAATCCCTCTTTCGTTCAGATCCAAATTATTTATACAATCTGTTCTCAAGTACTAAAAGTATATAAAAGATAAATAAATTATTAACATTACAAACCTAGATAAAATGCCTCTATGGTAAATAGAGACCTAAAGAAGTGAAAGGTCTTGGTCTCAAAATTAGACCTAGACATTTTATGATCACTATTATTATGGACTTGGGCCTGGATAAGTCATGGGGTTGATCGTCACAGGATATCCTAATAAGATCAAATTTGGGTTCTTGTAAATCAGAACACCATAAATTCTTAAAGAGAAAAACTGAATTCTATTCCAAAATTCATCCCCCCTTACATTTATGAGTACATCCTTTTATAGGCTAAATCTTTCTAGAATCTATATTAATCCTGACATGCCAAAATACCTAAGACCTTATAGATTCTATATTAATCCTAATATTATTTCCCATTGAATGTATCATTATTTCTCACTGAATGAGAATATGAATGATTCATCTTCTTGTAGTTTTCTTTTTCCATGTGACCCATTCAACCACTTAATTAAAATACATCACAAAAATTACAAAAGAAAATCCTAAATTATATTTATCCCCTGAAGCTCATATCAAGAATTCACATGTGTAGATGCCCACAACCAAATGGAATCACTAAAAAAAAAATTGTGTCAAAATAGGAAAAACACAAGAAATGAGGGTTGAATTGTGTTTTAAAAACCTTTGACAGTTTTTGGCAAATATCATTTGAATAGATGTAGACATACAATAGGTCATGTTAGTTGGACGAATGGACAAATATTTTCACAAACTAAGTTCGGAAAGTTTGTTAACACGATAGGTATCATGCAATATGTATACTTTTAAAATGTTAAAGCATTTTATACATAATCAAAATTCAGTGATCTCAGAAACACAAATTTGAGAACTAAATCATAAACTTAAGCATTAAGTTTAGAGATACTCCCTATAACGATAGATCGTCTGTCGCGAGAAAACGTTGAACTCTTCGTATGATATGTTCAATATGAAATTCATCTGTTATGAACATTGATCAGATCATCTGGCACTCTTTGATCTTGCTTGTTGTGTCTAGCGAATTCGTATAACATGATCTTGTGTCTTTGATTCATCTGATAACTTTACACTATCAATGCATCCATATAGTTTGGATTGTCTAAATAATATTTCATCAAGTGTATCAATACATATATCTAATTCGTTCATTCTTACATGATTGTCTGTCATATTGAAACTTCCTGTTGTTTTCTGTTAAAACTTTACTTTCTACATATATGTGAGCTTTGTTATCTCCTTTAATTTTTCTTATAGTGTTTGTTATCATCAAAACCCCTATAAGTTTCACATCATTGGATCGTCTCAAGGGATTATATCATCTAGTGACTTAACGAAAGATTTATTGCAAATCATTTTCTGGTTGTTTTTGCTTTACATCATTTCAAGTAAAGTCTACTTGATTAAGACTCGACAAGTGCAATAACCTATTAGGATGTTGCTAGAAGAAGAGAAGTTCATTTAATGTATTCATGAAGCACATTTAATTCGTCTTCTACTACAAAAGATGTTCAAACACAAGTTAGACATTCAAGTTGATGTCACAGAAGCTTTAAAATAGATCCTCTTGGTCAAACGTCAAAAATGAACATTTCCTACAAAACAAAATAAGTATAAGAAGAATTTAATAAAAAAAATTGTTTTAAAGGTTGAAGGTGAATAAATATATATTCTTTATGCTTATCTTTCAAAACATAATATTCCTAAAAAGCCACGAAATAATATTCCCAAAAAATTATGTATAGTAAAAATGATTAATATTTTTAACTTAACCAAATTTTTCTAAATTAATTTTATTAAATCATTGTGGTAGTGAAATAATATATTGATATATTATTATTTTTTATATGTTGATGTCGATCTGTAATTTGTAATTTGACAGTATGATCATTTCTATAACTATTTTTACTTTTATTACATATAACATTTTAGTGTTTATAAATTAAAACTTATTCCGTTTATTACATATAATTAATTTTTTCTCATATTTATTTTATCTTTTCTTTATTAATACAATTTTTAAAGAAATACCTATTTAAGATGTAAACTAAACTGAAAATTGTTTATGTTAAAATATTATTAATATAAAGTAGATTCAAATTATTTAAAATTGTTGGTGTAAACATTTATTTAACACTAGAGTATTAAAAGAATATTATATATCTTTTTATTAAATGTAATCTTTTGAACTCATTTGTATTTTGGTGATTTTTATATATAATATTCAGTTTCTACTAAAAAAAAATAATTACAATCTGATAATGTCATAAAAATAAATAAACAAAATTGATGGTAATTTGATTCTATCATAAAGACAAAATCACATAATTGATATTAGTTTCCTTCTAGAAGCCTTGTATCCATATCCTCTGAAACCTCCCGCAAAGCTGGGGAGTAAATATTGATGAGACCCAGCTTGGAACAAATATTCTTAAAAGACTAAGGACTTAAAGCTTTGGTATAAATGTCTGCTAGTTGCTCTATGGTAGAAATGGGAAGCAAATAGATGATACCCTTCTTTAATTTTTCTCTAACAATGTGACAGTCTATTTCTATATGTTTGGTGCACTCATGAAACACCGGATTTGCTATAATATATCTTGCTGAGTCATTGTCACAAAATAAAAAAGATGGTTGCTCAAAATGAACTTTCAAATCTTAAAGAAGATAGACTAGTCATTGAATTTCACAAGTAACAGTGGTCATTGCCCTGTATTCAGCTTCACAGGAACTCTTTGATATTGTTCCTTGCTTCTTTGATTTCGAGGATATAAGGAAATTCCCATGATACACACTAAAACTAGTCACTGATTGTCTTGAATCACTACAGGTGTCCCAATCACTATCACAAAAAGCTTTGAGATGGGCAGAACTGCTAGAAGAGAAAAATAAACCAAGACTTGAAGCTCCTTTAATATATTTGAGAATTCTAATTGTTGCATTATAGTGAGCAATTGTAGGCTTATCAAGAAACTGAGAAAGTTGTTGAACAGAAAATGTGATGTCAGGTCGGGTATTAGTGAGATATATAAGTCTTCCAATCAACCTTCTATAGGCATAAACATCAGTAAAAGGAACACTTCCAGTAGAAGACAATTTAACAAGATTATCTATAGTAGTGACTACAGGTTTGCAGACTAAAAGACCTACATCTTTTAACAATTCCAATGCATGTTTCCTTTGATTCATCATTATTCCTTTCTTACTTCTTGCTACTTCAAAACCAAGAAAATATCTTTAATCACCAAGATCCTTGATCTTGAATGTCTTATTCAAAGCTTCTTTGACTCAGTCAATCTCTTCTTTATCATTTCCTGCCAAAATTATATCATCCAGATACACCAATAATGTTGTAAAAGATCATTTAGAAGAATTAATAAATAAGGAATAATCATTCATAGATTGAGTATATCCCACAGAAATAAAAAAGGATAACAATTTAGCAAACCATTCCCTGTTAACTTGCTTAAGGCCATATAAAGCCTTTTTTTAATTTACAAACTTGTCCTGGTTGAATAAAAGTCAATCAAGGAGGAACAACCATGTATACATCTTCTTTCAACTCTCCATGAAAGAAGGCATTATTTATGTATAATTGTTTTAACTCCCAATTATACATAGAGGCTAGAGAAAGATGCAACCTTATAGTGGTCATCTTTGCTATTGGAGAAAAAGTTTCAAAGTAGTCAATGCCCTCTATTTGTGTGTATCTCTTCGTCACTAATATTGCTTTATATCATTCAACAGTCCCATCACCATTATACTTTATTTTGAATACCCATTTGCAACCTATGGCAGTTTTGTTCTTGGGAAGAAGAACAGTCTCCCATGTTTGATTTGACTCCAAAGCAGATATCTCACACTGTATAAACCTCCTCCAACATTCATATTTCACAGCTTCAGAATAAGTGTTTAGCTCAACATGTGAAGAAATAGACATAACAAAAGGTTTATAAGATGGTGATAATTTATCATAAAACAAAACAGAATTCAAAGGATATTTAACTCTAGAAGATGTATTGGAAACATTGAGATTACAATTATAATCCTTTAGATACTCAGGTGGTCTTTTTGGTCTGGTACTCATTCGAATGGACTGTGTTGTTTCATGATTCTCATTAAGGTTTTGGTCTCTATGGGAACAAACTTCTTCAGGGATCTGAATGTCTGATTCATAGTCATCATTAACATTATTTTCAATATTATCACAGGGTGTAAAAATTACTTGTGATGGCTGATTCAAAATAGGTTGATCTTCTGTAAAACGATTTTGATCATGAATGTCTCGACTGTCAGTTTCATTAATAGTATCTTCAACCCTTTCATATGAAAAAACATGTTCATAGAAGACAACATCCCTAGACACAAAAATTTCTCTTGATTGAATATTCAACAAAATATAACCTTTTGTCCCTTTTTAAAACTAATAAAAACACATTTTAATGCCCTTGGATCGAATTTACTTTTATTAGTTGATAAAGTGCTAGCATAGCATAAAGATCCAAACACATTTAATTGATTAAAATCTGGTGGAGTTTTGTAAAGCATTTCATGAGGAGAAAAATCATTTAAAGTAGGTGTGGGAAGCATGTTTATAATATGCGCAACATGTATCACAAAATATGACCAATAAATTTTGGATAAATGAGATTGTATAATGAGAGCTCTTGCTACATTTAATAAATGACCATGTTTTCTTTCAATTATACTATTTTGTTGTGGTGTATTGACACATGAAGTTTGATGTATTATTCCTTTGTTGATAAAAAAAAAATTAGTCATGAAAAATTCATTCCTATTATCACTTCTTATTACTTTAATTACTGTCTCAAATTGTGTTTGAATAAAAACAACAAAATTTTCCAAAATCTTAACAACTTCAGATTTTCGTTTTAAAGGAAAAACCCATGTGTACCTCGAATAAGCATAAACTAAGGTCAAGAAATATTTATGACCATGAATTGATGATAATGAGTATAGTCCCCACACATCAACATCAATCAAATCAAAACATTTTTTAGATTTAGATGCATTAAAAGGAAAGGGAAGTCTTTTTTGCTTTGCAAAATAACAAATATCACAAATAAAAGATTTGTTATACTTAACAAAAGGAAATTTATTTTTGATAACATAAATAGATTTGTTTGAAAGATGTCCTAACCGAAAATGCCAAAGGGTTTCGAGATCACTAGTAGTGAAATTGACGGTATTGGTGATATGTGGAGATTTGACAGGTTTGATTTGAAGGTTTTGATAAGAAGGGACCCTGAGTATATAAAGTCTATCTTGCATCTCAGTGATCCAATAGCTTTCAAGGAGTTTTTGTCCTTAATGTGACAACCATTAAAATAAAAAATAATCACACAAGATAAATTATCAATTAAATTTGCTACTGAAAGAAGATTAAAAGTGAAGTTAGGAATATACAAAAACATTATCTAGGACATGATCTTTATTAATGAAAACACTTCTAGAATAATTTGCAATGACTTGATTTTCATTTGGTAATTTGATAGAGATAGGATTAATTTGATGATATGAAGTGAAATGAGTCAAGGATGAACAAATATGATCTGTAGCACCACTATCAAGAATCCAAGAAATAAAGAAAGAGAAAAATTTATTACCAGTGTGTGTTGTGTTGGAAGGAATGATAGAGATTTGATTAGAGGCATTGTCACTGGATTTAAACTTTCTAGAAGGGCTAACAATGTTTGATACTTCTCAGGAGTAAAACCAATGTACTTCTGACCTTGAACCTTCATGATTCTGTTGGTTACTATTACAATCTGCTTTCTGATTTTTAAACTTGAACTGATATGGAAAATTATGTTTTCTATAGCATGTATCAATCACATGCCCTATCTTCCCACAATGACTGCAGACTTTTGAAGTATATCATCTTTCGTAACTTCTTCTGCTAGTATCAATATTTGCCTTTGACTAATTATAAAAAATTGTCTCTCTTGTTGTGTACCGAGAGAACAAATCATATGTTGTTGAGAACTAACATGGTAAGATGAACTAAAATCTTTTGAGGGATCAACAATTTTGGCCATGATAAATGTAGCAAACAAAGCTCTCAAATTAGAGTTCTGATACCATATTATAAAAAATAAAGAGATGAACAAAAATGAGCATAGGATATGAGAATGAAAATATTTTCTCTGTTTTTCCATCTTTGATCCAAAGTAGAGAATTGAATATATACAAATATTATACCCATTCTAGGTATAACTAAATCAAGAAAATAAAATAAAATTATTAGAATCTGATAATGTCATAAAAACAAATAAACGGAATTGATGGTAATTTGATTCTATCATAAAGACAAAATCACATAATTTATATTAGTTTCCTTCTAGAAGCCTTGTATCCATATCCTCTGAAAAACTTTAAGCTAGCTTAAGAAAATCTTCTTTAACAAACAATTTATTCAATTGAGTATTTTTCAGACTTTTTTTAAGTTATTATCTTTTTATAACTACCTTTCACAGCCTAAATGGTTTTTAACAATTTTTCTTAGACAATTAATTATTATAATCATATTAATTTCATTTTCTATAAACTTGTTACTTTTAATTTTGTTGAATATTGTTTTAATGTTCTTAGTTCTATATTTTTCTTTTACTTTTAATTCTTCCTATTTAAATTTATAGAAACTTAAATATATTATTAAAAAATTTAAAATAGATTATTTTCAAATGTAAAAAATGCATATATATATATATATATATATATATATATATAATAATAATAATAATAGTTTACATTTTAAGTATAAACTCTCAATAGCATTTTGGGTAAATAACTAATTAATTATTTAAAATTTTGAATTTTATATTTTAAAACTAATTATTTAAATATATAACGTAATTAATTAATAGATTATCATATATTCAACTAAATATAATGCATATAATTGTAAAAATCTTTAAGTTTAAAATAAATTACTTTTAAATATGATAAGTACAAAATTATGTTAAACTATTATCATTAAACAAATAATAGAATGAAAGAAAAATATTATTATTATTATTATTATTATTATTTTATTCTTTTAATAGAATTATATCTAATTAACTAAAGAGTAATGATACTTTGACACCTACACGTGGCATACATTTAGTTGACATTGCTGATGTGGTGAAAAATATTAATTTTTTAAGCCAGCGTGTAAAGGGTCCAAATTCAGAAACAAAAAGTCTCTCCCGCCTTCTCCACTCTCACTCTCTCATTGTCTTGGCTCCCTCGTTCTCATTGCTCTCTCGCTCTCCCGTTCTCTCATTGCTCTCTCGCTCTCTCGTTCTCTCATTCTCTCATTACTCTCTCGCTCTCTAATGCTCTCTCGTTCTATCATTGCTCTCTTCGCTCTCTGTCTCTCTCCATCCCTCGTTTCATCGTCGGTTTAAGGTAAAGGTTGGGTTTTTATATCATCTATGTTTGAAAGAGAAGTCAAGGTTACTCTTTTAAGTCATTTTTGTTGTTTATCCTATGATTTTCGTGTGGAGTTTGTGATGGTTGAAGTAAAGTTAGGGTTTTTATGTGATTTTTGATGGAAAAGGACATCTTTTTATTTGTTTAACAGTTCCTTTTCTTCGTAGTTTCTTAAGTTGTGGGATGGTTTTTCCATTTGTCGTTTGATTTTCGTTGGTGGATGAAGTAAACTTTTGGCCTTTATGTGATTTGCAGAGTTCTTTTTCGTTGTTAGTGGAAAAATAATGTTTTTTGTAAGGTTTTTAGGTTTGTAACCACAGGATGTTCATCAGTCGCCATTTCTTGTACTGATTTGTCCCCTCATTAAAGAAGGAGTAACCACAGGCGGTTCATGATATATTTTGCTCACAAGCTCTTCACAGGTGTATACTGTTGAATCTGGTGGATTTGTGTCACTCCTCACATCGCTAGGAAACACAAAAGAGTCATCATCTGCAACTGGTTACCTAAGCTTCAACGAGAGGACTCCTCAGTAGCTTGTTTGGCGACTAGTTGCAGTAGGACCATTTTGACTTTTAAATTCTTATGGTCATAAACCATTTAGTGGAGTTAAGTTCTTTTGTTCTTAAGTTAAAACCATGTGAATTGCTTGGATGACTCTTTAATGTACCAAAATATGCTACAAAACATCAAGGGTTACCCATGTCTTAACGAGGGGACACCTTAGTTTTTGGCGACTAAGCGAGACCATTATCTCAGAACCATTTTGTGGAGTTAAGTTCTTTTGTGATATCAGTTACAACCATTTGCATTGCTTGGATGACTCTTTAATGTACCAAAATATGATAAATTGACACACAGGTGTGTATAAATAACATCTCTCAACTCACAAAATATCAGGGGTTACCCATGTCTTAACGAGGGGACACCTCAGTTTATGTTTTGGTGACTAAATGAGACCATTATCTTGAAGACCATTTTGTGGATTTAAGTTCTTTTGTGATATCAGTTACAACCATTTGAATTGCTTGGATAACTCTCTTATGTACCACAATATGCTAAATTGACACACAGGTGTGCATAAATAACATCTCTCAACTCACAAAACATCAGGGGTTACTCATGTCTTAACGAGGAGACATCTCAGTTGATGTTTTGGCGACCAAACAAAACTGTTATCTTGAGGACCATTTTGGGATCACCCATCCATTGACCAAATTATGTTAAATTCTGACACCTCTGTGCATCAAAACTTCAGGGCTTACTCCTTATATAATGGGGTGATACATAAGTTCATGATTTGGCCAAAGAAGTCATATGTTACAACATTCAACACAAATGTAAATAACGATTTAAATCAATATGATGCAATAACAATTTCATTTGTTCCACAATAATTTGTTACATTACATTGACAACAATTAATTGTTCGGACGTTTTACATTCCTAGCACCACCTCTTGTAAACCTTTTTCTCTTCTTAGGATATGAGTTAAAAGGAGGTCCTAATTTATAGGGTTTAACAACATTCCTCTTTGCTAGAATCTTACTTTGAGATCTTCTCGAAAGGATACCCACTAGATTGGACGGTGCTTCTGACTCTGTCATCTGGGTTGGTGGTGGGGATGGTGGTGGGTTTCCTGCTGGGGGAGTGGCCATTCATATAAGGCTTCAAATATTCGTTTCTCCTCAACCAATTTACTGACCTCAATGATCTCCATCTCAAGCTCCCTAATATTATCCTCTTGTAGTAGGATAATATCATCCAATTTTTTAATCTCTGGATGATCTTTATGCACATTTCTCTTTTCATTTTGCTTTGATTTACCACCACCATCTTCTAATGCTTCTTTGACGATGTCATATTGAAGCTCTTCATTTGATACTTACAAATCAACCACCACCTGCTCATGGTAAAAATCAACACACATAAATAATGTGAACATGATTACACCTCAATATTACACTTAAAACACTTACCAAATTAGTATTGAATGTTAAACGAACTATGTTATCCGTAATCTTCACATCCTTCCAATAAAGGATGCGGGGAAATTTACCCCTCATTTCCCCATTTTTTTTTTTGAAATAACACATGTTCACACGCCCAAATCTATGACACAAATCATAACAAAAGATCAAAAACACAACTTAAAAGCTATTACGAACAATATACCATAGCACTTTTCAACTTATTATAGAAATTACCTGCAATAAATATGTACACTCAATAATATACACATCTGAAGGAGCTGGCACAATCCGAATGGATGCAACACCTTCACATAAACTTCGTACCAGGTATTGGTAGACAATGCCACCCCAATTGTATTTACATAAATCACCTAAATTGTTATCCACAACACTAAACAAACCATTATGTATAGTACCCTTTCTGTTGGGCAAAAAAAAAATCAGACAAACCTAACAATATATACAATTTACAAAAATCTATAATTACCGAATCATTTACATTCTTAAGTAATTCATCATAAAGCATTGTAATATTAACACGATTGGAACCAAATAAACTCCTCATATTAAAGTCATTTGGTTCCTTTTCTAGATCGACTTTTTGTCCACAAATTCTCAAACCTAACCCTACACAAACATCAAGTAATGTAAAAGAAACAACTTCAGACCCAATTTCAAAACCACACTTCTTCTCAAGAAATTTAAAACATAGCTCCTTAACATCCTCCTCATTTGCAATTCTCTATCAACTGTGAGGAGCCAACCAAAAGGGGTGCCCTTTATGCAAGCCTTATGGTCATTAGTTAAAATGTTGTTCACCTTCACCAAATATTTAGTCCTGCAACAATGGCGGACTCGCGTGCACTCCTACATATAATTAAACTAGACAATATAGGCATTACATGACAATATATTTCATTATCAAAAACAATTATGTAGAATACAAATCAAACCTTATTCTCCAATTCGGATCGTTGGCGAATAACAACATAGGATGACACCATTTGTAATCCTGCAAAACCTTATACAATTCAATAAGACCAACTAACATCAAACGTGCTATGAAAACACATCTGGTTACCCCTTCATTAATGAGGTGACATCTTAGTTATAGTTATGGCGACACAACACATGAACAAATGAACATATCTGATGTGTGTCGCCAAAACTATAACTAAGGTGTCACCTCATTAATGAATGGGTAACCAATGGTGTTTTACAAAAAATTTAGCCAGTCAAGTTTTGGCGACACACATCAGACATGTTCATTTGTACATTGGTTCATGTGTATAGTCGTCAAAGCGCGAAAGAATGTGTCCCTCATTACTGAAGGGGTAACCATTGTTGTTTAGTAAAATAATTATGTCACTTTGTTCTTACAAAACACCATTGGTTACCCCTTTAGTAATGAAGGGACACTTTCCTTCGCGTTGTGGGTTTACATGTCAGATATGGTCATACAGCACACACCACAACCCGTCTTTCCTCAAAATCCTAAAACCTTAACAAAAATCATACAAATAAAGTTGTTTCTCGAAACCCTAAACCGTGAAACCAAATAAAGATATTCCCTTTTCATTAAAAACCTATAAAAAAGCAACCTTTACTCCACAAACCCTAAACCCCATACAGAATCATACAAGACACATTTAAACAATGAAAAACAGTTCCTTTTGCATGAAAACCTCATAAAAGACTCGCTTTTACCAACTTTTGATGGAAAACAGAAGAAAATCTACCACGGAGAAGACGAGAGCAAAGACGAAGCCAAGTGGAAGACTTGAGCAGGGAGACGAAGCGAGTGTAGAGAGAGCAAGAGCAGAGCCGAGTGTAAAGAGAGTGAGAGAGCACACAAAGAGTGATAGAGATCGAGAGAGAGTGATAGACTGAGAGAGTGAGAGGGCAAAACGTGGGTTTTTGCAAAAATTTGGGCTTCAGATTTTCACTTCCAAAATTGTCCCTGCCATGTAAGATACATTAACACAATTACCCCGGTGTCAAGTGGGGGCAATAAACCAATGGTTTCAAAGTATCATTTCTCTTAATTAAATAAACATTTAGGAACATACTTGACATTTTGAATCTGTGAAGGCGATCACCAAGTATCACTCTACCGCCATACTTGATGGCTTCTTCATGTCATACGAAACTCGTATCCAGGAAAGAAATTCAGAGGTATTGGTAGAGAAACGGGGTAGAAATGAGGAGGCACTTGATTTGTTTGGCGATCTTTTGAGTTGAGAAACAACAATAACTTTATAAAAAACGATGTCGCCGAAGGATGTGTTCGTTGGTGCCATCGACCAAGGTACGAGTAGCAGGTTCATAATCAACGTTCATAATCTACGCACATAATCTACGACAGATCGAGGATGCCACCATAAAGAGTTCACCCAGTTCTACCCGCAAGTAGGGTGGAGTATGACGCCATGGAGATCTTGAAGAGCATGAAGGTGTGGGTGGCCAAAGCCATCGACAAGGACACTGCCTATGGCTTCAACGTCAACAAGGGACTCAAGGCCATCGGTCTCACTGATTAGAGAGAAACCACTCTCGTCTGGAGCAAATCCACTGGTCGTCCTCTCTACAACGCCATCGTTTGGATAGATGCTCGCACTTCTTCTATTTGTAAGAGACTAGAAAAGAAGTTATCTAATGGGAGAAAGCATTTTGGTGAGACTCTTCTTTACAGTGTTTGTTTGAACCAATTTGTCTGGATGTACTGTTCAAGAGGATGGTTTGTTATGGATGAAGTTTGTTTGGTTGCATTATCTTGAGAAGATGGATTTACATGATGAGATTTGAAGGGATGGAATAAAAAATTACGAAACAGTCCTTGTAAGTGAGTTGGAAATTACGAAATACCCTTTTCCATAAGAGTCAATTAGTAATTTTACAAATATATCAATTAAAAAAATAAAAAATATATAACATCTATCACATCATTCCCAAACTTTCACAAACATTCTTTTCCAATCCCTTCAAATCTCACCATCTATCCATTAATCCAAACAACCTTGTCATCCACACACAATCCACTCAAATTCATTGAAATTCTTTCTCTCAAATCCACTCCTCCAACCAAACAAAGTCTTAGTGCAGTGAAGCTGATCTGGGTGAATGTCGGTGTTGTGAAGGAGGCTATATATAGAGAAAAACGATACACTGTTTGGAATTATAGATACTTGGTTGATATGGAATTTAACTTGGGCTATGAATGAAGGCGTGGGTGTTTTTCTAGGTGTAATTTTTTTATAAAATTTTCATAATGGCTAATTTTTTTTAATTCTTGTCATGTACACATCATGCTAAGTACGATTTTATTATGAAAAAGATTTTATTTATTTCAAAATGAAAATTTTAATACATTAATTGAGATCATGTCATCATGACAAAATTTCAGTTGACACGATTTTTAGAACAATTCTATTATATTAAAATCATGCTGCTGATGATACAATTTCAGTTCAATTTTTTAAATTGTGTCATAATGGCACGATTTCATTAATTTTTAATAATAAAATCATGCCAACTTAACACAATTTATCTATAATGGGAATAATTTATTTTACCCATGTTGGGAATTTTGTAAAAAAATTGCACTAGCCTCGGAAAAAAACTGAAGGCGTGACTAGGGTAAGTTGAGTGAGAGTGCGAGTCATAAGTTGTTAAAACATTACTGTAGCGGCGGGCGAGGGCAGAGATTTGAAAGGGAATTTGATGTTGAGAGGAGAGGTTTGGAACGATGAATGAAGGGCGTGAGTGGCGATGCCAATCGTGAGATGAGATATCTTAAAATCAATACTTTAATACTAAGATGGAACAATAATACGATCTTATATGTTGTGGAGGTAGGAAAAATTTTAGTTAGCCCCACATTGGACACCAATTTATTCTGGTCACTTAGGTTTTTCATGTTCTCTAGGCTAGTCAAAATAGAACTTTTCAGTCCCCTATCTCATGATAGACCTGTTCTATTTATTCCTTCACTTCTCTTCAAACACAACTAATTCTGGTAATGAAATTGTACCTAAATTGTGTAACAATATTTCAATATTTTATCTACTTCCTCTTTAGCATATATTTGTTCAAAGATTTGAATCAGTAGTTAAATGTCAATTAGTTGAAATATTTGATTCTCTTTTCGATTACAAGAATCTTAACATATTATTATTCCTCACAGATCCGTTGAGGCCACTAAAAGTAAGTATATACATATTTGGGTTTCCATTATCTATGACCCATTTTCATGGATACATGATCCTGTTTAACACTTTCATAGTAACAACACTTCCTTGGGCCTAGGACCGGTCAAATTCGTAAACTCTTCTCTAAATGACTATAGTTATTTCAAATGTAACTCTTGTGGGTGACTTAACAAGTGGCTTGTATTTATTGGTTGAATATTATTTTAATGTTCTTAATTCTATATTTTTTTTTACTTTTTAATTCTTCTATTTGTAGAGACTCAAATATATTATTAGAAAAAATTAAATAGATTATTTTCAAATATAGTAACTACAAATATATAATAATTCAATTTTAAATTTGAAGTATAAATTCTTCACAAAATTTTGAATAAATAACTAAATTAGTTACTTCAAATTTTAAACTTTATCCTTTTTTTAAAAGGAATAATTAATTATTTAAATATATAAAGTGAATAATTAACTAATTTTCATACATTTAATTGAATATCATGAATAAAATCGTTAAGGCTAAAATAAATTATTTTTAAATATAATAAATAAATAATTGAATGAAAGAAACACTAGTAGAAAATTAGGCTTCAACGTCTTCCCATTAAGACGGTTAAATTAGCAAACGACGTGGAGAAAAACGCGGTGGCAATTTTGTAAATAAATGAACATAACCACGTCGGTTCCAGAAAACAACAGTCCTTGATGTATTTAAAAAAAAGAAAAAGACCAAATTTTGAATTTTTAAATACGGGCTTAAATCCCACGTCGGTTGGGAGCTCCTAACCGACGTGAGACTTTTACTCACTACGTCAGTTGCCTAACAAAAACCGACGTAGTCTTCACAGTGAAAAAATTGGGGCAAATTGACTGAAGTTAGGGCACACACCACGTCGGTTCTGGGCTTTGTAACCGACGTGGTGTGTTAACAATAATTCTTTTTTAAATTTCAGGGCATGCATCACGTCGGTTAGGAGTCCAGAACCGACATGGTGCTTCTATTTTATTTGAAACGCACCTTTTTTCCTTCACTTTTCTTCTTCTCTGCTGGGCGCGCGTTCTCCCTGGCACTGTTCCGGCTTCTTCTCCTTCACTTTTCATCCTCCATTTGCACCTCATTCTACTCCATTTTTACTCCCTCTTGTTTGTGACTTCGAGAGCTTCCATTTGACCGGTTCTATTTTCGATTTCTCTGCGTTTCGTTTGAAGCTGTGCGCTGATTTTTTCTCTTCCATTTTCTTTTGCTTTTACTGATATTGTTATTATATTGAGCATTTGTTTGTGCTTTGTTGTTTTGGTAGAGTTCGTTTTGCCGATTTGGGTTCGTTTTTGTTGTTGGTTTTGGCATCACCACTGCGCTACAAGAGGTGTGTTTTTATGTTCTTCGAAATGGAATAACAATATGTGTTATCAAACAGAAACGGTGTGCGGTTGCGGCAGACAAATACCTCTCACCACTTGCAGAAACTGCTTAATGAGAGAAGTTTCTGGGCAGCTTCAGAAAGCAGGTTATAACAGTGCTGTCTGCAAAACAAAAATGGAAAAGCTCACCAGATATTCCATCAGGTAAATACAGCAATTCCAATTAATTAGCCACTTGCATGTTTTTTATCTCTTAAAAAAGTGAAAAGTGATCTTCAAGGGTGGTTCTTAAGATAAGATCCTTTTATCTCTTAAAAAAGTCGAAAAGTGATATTATCCACCTGTAAAATGTTCATGTCAAATTAGAAACAAGCTGTGTGAAAATATTATTATGACTAAACTATTTCAACTAGTGGATATACATTGTCTCTGTCAAATTGATTATATAAAAGTATTAAAAGATGTGAAACGATTTTTCAACTTTTGTTACCAAATTTAATATTGTGTTTAATTTAGTACTATAAGTGTATTAATCTTACTATGAAAATTGTGCAGGGGAACACAGTTTTTTGGATGTAATAGAGAACACAAAGAGGGGGGAGATAAGGGTGATTGTGGAGCTGAATTTCAGAGGAGAGTTTGAGATGGCAAGGGGAAGTGAGGAGTATAACAGACTTGTTGGGAAGCTGCCTGAGGTTTTTGTGGGGAAGGTAGAAAGATTGAGCAACCTGATAAAGGTACTGTGTGTGGCAGGGAAAAGGTGCATGAAGGAAAAGAAAATGCACATGGGGCCATGGAGGAAGCATAGGTACATGCAAGCCATGTCGGTTCTGGTACCCAACCGACGTGGATGTTCACTGCACCACGTCGGTTTATTTGTCTTAACCGACGTGGTGAGTTTAATCACTACGTCGATTTAAAAACCGACGTGTGATTCAACGTCTCCTGGGTCAACATCGGGTCGAAAACCGACGAAAAAAGCCTCTCAGAACCGACGACGATGGCTGTTTTTCTACTAGTGAAATTATTATTATTATTATTATTTTATTTAATGAAACTATATCTAATTAATTTCAATAAAGACTTAGAAAAGTATGAAATCAATTTTTCGCCATGAAAAGTGAGTCTCTTCTAAAGTTGGAACCACTATGGTCTTTTCCATAGTTTTCTTCATCCTTAATTGTTGATTTCATATGCTTTATATGCAAGTCTTCATCGATTCCACGTGAAAATACTTACCATATAGAAGATTATAAAAGATTGTTTCTAATTTAGACTACAACGTGGTGGGAGAAACCTATTAGTGATAGAGACGGCAAGGGAGGATGAGGTGAGGTGATGATTTCATAAAAAATAATCTCATATCTTGTGAAGGTACGAAACCTCTACGGTAGGCGCCAATTTTTTCTAGTCACGAAAGTTTTTTATCTCTCTAGACTACTCTAAATAGAACTTTTCAATCTTCTTGATTCGCATGTACAAATAGCAAGGAACCGAGTCTGGTACTTCCTTTCATTTCTCTTTCATAGAAGTTGCTAGAAATGAACATATACATAGTACTTGTATTATCTACTATTCATTCTACATGAATAGGTAAATTTATTTTTCTCTTTTGACACGTCTTTTCTATTAACAAGACATCGAAATTGGTGCAAAATATTTGATTCATATTATATATTTAACTTATTTGAGTGTGTTGAAAAAAATCAAATTTCAAATGCTTATATCTATTAATTTAATTTAATAAATTAAAATACAACTTATTTCATATTAATGATTAAAAATATAACCGTTATATATTAAACAAATACTATATTTAAGGTTGGGATTTTCTAGACATTTAATTTAATAAATTAAATTACAAACTATTTGATGATAGTTATTAAAAATAAAATGGTGATATAAATAAACAAATATTTTTTATAGTTAGAATTATATAGACATTTGTTTGATTATATATATATGTATATATATATATATATATATATATATATATAACAAATTTAATATTTAATAAACAAAATATATAATATTGTTTTGTTAATAACAACTTAATAAATATATTTAGATAATTATATATTATAATATTAATAAAAAAAATTTATCAATTTTTAAAAAAGCAAATTAACAGTATAAAATATATCGAAAATAAGAATAATTTTGTTTTTAAAGATATAAAATTAGACATAAAGTTTAATAAAATATATATCAAAAATAAATTTTAACTTTAGTTTTTAATTTATTAATATTTTAATAAGACTCAAAATTTAATTTATTAAAAGTTTATTTAGTAGATTTAATTAAAAATCATAATTTGGTAAATTCAACATTTAATTTAATATATTAAACATTATGTAATGTTTAGTGTTGGTTCCATCTAAACTCACAGTAGCACAAAACTCTATTTTCTTCCTTCCTTCCTATATTTTCGTTATATACTCAAATAAATATGAAAATACATATTCTATTTTTTAAAATTAAAAATCAAATAATTTTTTAACTCTAAAATCTAAAAACCTTTTATAAGAAAATGACTTTATAATTATGTAATCTAGAAATTAAAAATAATTTACAAATTATAATCTAGAAATTGAAAATAACTTTTAAATTATACCATTCAAAATTGATAAAATAAAATAAGATTTTCATATGTATAAAAGTGAAAAAGAAAATTTAAAAAGAAAAAGAAAAAAAATGCCTACCAGCCGAAACCATCAAATCCTCAAAGGTGTTCATGATATGTTGAATCAAATTCATAAGAATTTTTTCTTTCCTGTTTAATTTTAAAAAGTGTTGATGATATGTTTAATCAAATTAATTTTTCTTACTGTTTAATTTTGAAAATTAGTTTTGTGGAGGGGTATTGTTCTAATTATATGCTTTAGTCGTTGGATAATATCTTTATAGTTATAAGTTTGTGACTTTTATGATAGTGGAATCTGATGTATATGACTTTTATTAATTTGAGAATGATATCTCGCTATTATACGAGAAAAAGAAATAAAGATATTCATTATATAATTAAATATAACAAATGTTGTTTGTGACTTGAAATTATTTATTAATAGTAGGAATGCTTAGAGACAAGAGGCATAGAAAATTAAGCCCTTCTTCACTCTTTCTTAAATGGTTAGTCATTTCCTATAAATTGTTTATCTCTTCTCCAAAAAAAATAACTTCAATATATAATATTCTCTCATTGTTAAAGCATTGTTAGGGAAGTTTGTTTTCGTTTACTCTCTTTAGTTGCTATTGAGTTATGAGAGTATAGGTGTATTTAGGTTTGGGATTGTAAGAAGTATATAAACTTCTTTTATAATCTTCATTGTATAATTATATTATTCATAGAGTTTGATGGGTGGAAGTAGGCTATAAGCTGAACCACATTTCAGTGTCATTTTATTCACATTCTTCCGCTAGTTTTATAACAAACTGGTATCAGAGCGCTAGTAGCGAACTGGGTTGACTCTGCATAAATAAATTATGGCAACAACAAAATTTGATCTTCAACAATTTGATGGGCGTATCAACTTTGGAATATGGAAGGTTCGCTTGATGGTTGTTCTTGTACAACAAAATTTAAAGGCAACATTAGATGTGAAAGAAAAAATACCTTTGAAAATGGAAGAGCGGTCCCGTTCTATGCGCATCTCGGATTCAACCTGCACATATCACTCTACTTTCTTTCTGGAAGAGCCAATAGAGAACTCAAGGGTATCAACTTTTGACTCAACTCGTTGGTTGAAAGAAAGAGTCAAAGCTCCTGACTAGCTTTAGAGCACACAACAATTGGTACTACTTCGCTATCGGTCACCTCATTGAAAGCGATCTTTATACGTTAGATATTGATCAAAAGGCTCTTTCTACAATCCAACTATCCATCACTGATGATGTATTGCAAGAGGTCATAACAGAGACATCAACAGTGGAGTTATTGAATAAATTAGAGTCATTATACATGAAGAAGATGGTGGCCAATCGTCTTGGAGCCTTACAAAAATTATACATGCTACGCATGCACAAAGGTACATCCATCAAAACATATATTTCTGAATTTACTTCACTAGTCATGGATTTAAAAAATATGGATGAGATGTTCTCCGATGAGCAACAAGCAATGATGTTGCTTTGTTCTTTTACTCCCTTTTACAAGAACTTTTGGGAAACACTTATATATGGGCGTGAAAGTCTTGTTATAGATGCAGTAAAGTTAGCACTATTGAATCGTGAACAGATGGAGCACGATAGTAGACGTAATGATCCTGCGGTTGGCTTGTTTGCAAGAGGGCGGACAAGGGATGTTGCATCGAGAAGTCATATTAAAGGCAAGTATAGATCGAAATCTAGAAATCGAAGAGGTAAATGTCATTATTGTAAAAGAGAAGGGCATTGGAAAATAAAATGTCTGAAATTGAAAGAAAAGAAAGAGGTTGATATAGGTAATGCAGCAATTGTTGCTAAAGGTGATGACCTCGTTCTCTCTGTTGCTTCGACTTTAGTTGGAGATGCATGGATCATTCCTACCACATGTGTCCAAACCGAGATTGGTTTACTACTTATCAACCAATCAAAGGTTGTGTTGTTCTTATGGGAAATAATATGTCCTGTAAGGTTGTTGGCATTGGTAGCATTAGAATTAAGATGAATGATGGAGTTGTGAGAACATTGACAAATGTACGACACATACCAGATTTGAAAAAGAACCTTATTTCCTTGGGCACTCTTGATTCCCAAGGGTGTAAGTATTGCACTGAAGGTGGAGTTTTAAGAGTTTCCAAAGGTTCTCTTATTGTGATGAAAGGAAAGTTGGTTAACGGACTCTACTTGCTTCAAGGTGGCACAATAGTTGGTGTTGCAACAGTGTTATCCTCTCTAGATCATGAATTAGATACTACTCGTTTGTGGCATATGCGTTTGGGGCATATGAGTGAAGCTGGAATGACTATTTTGAGCAAGTGTGGCTTGCTTGGTAATAAAGTTGGAAAACTTGACTTTTGTGAACATTGTGTCTATGGAAAGCAAACTAGAGTCAAGTTTAGCACTGCTATTCACAGGACTAATGGCACAGTTGATTACATTCACTCTGATTTGTGGGGTCCTGCCCCTGTTCCATCAAAAGGTGGTGCTAGATACCTATTGACTTTTATTGATGATTTTTCAAGAAAAGTGTTTTTTGAAAAATAAGAATGATGTTTTTTCAAATTTTAAGAAATGGAAAGCTCTCATAGAAAATCAAACTAACAAGAAAATCAAGCGTTTTCGAACAGAAAATGGTTTGGAGTTTTGTGAAGGGAAATTCAATGAGTTTTGTGAGAATGAAGGCATAGTAAGGCATCGTACTGTGCGGAAAACACCTCAGCAAAATGGTGTTGCAGAACGTATGAACAGAATCCTTTTAGAGAGAGCTCGTTGTATGTTATCTACCGCTAACTTATCAAACGATTTCTGGGCAAAAGCGATTAATATGGCTTGTTATTTAGTGAATCATTCTCCTTCTACTGCAATTGAGTGTAAAATGTCTGTTGAGGTATGGTCTGGTACTCCTGCTGATTATTCTGATCTAGAATATTTGGTTGTCTTGCATATGCTCATACTAGTGATGGAAAGCTTGAGCGAAGGGCACAAAAGTGTATATTTCTTGGATATGCGTCGGGGGTGAAAGGTTATAGGTTATGGTGTACTGATCTTCATCCACCTAGGTTCATAATTAGTAGAGATGTAAAGTTCAATGAATCAACCATGCTACACTCGTCAAAGGAGGTTAGAGATGTAGAAAAAGAGGATAATATCAACAAGCAAGTGGAGTTTAAAGTTAACAGTTCACACAAACTAGATACAGATACTTCTAAACAACCTGTTCAAGAAGAAGTGCAAGAATATGTTGATAAGCTAGATGAAGCTCCATTGGCACAATGTAATCTTGCAAGGGACAGAACAAGGAGGCAAATTAAACCTCCTCAGAGGTATGTTCAAGCTGACGTAGTCTCTTTTGCTTTATCAGTTGCAGAGGATATTGAACTACAAGATCCTGTAACATATCGTGAGGCTATCACAAGTAATGAGTCTTCACAGTGGATTGGTGTCATGAATGAAGAACTACAGTCTCTTTATAAGAATCGTACTTGGGAGTTAGTGAAACCACTAAAAGGTCAGAAGGTCATTGGTTGCAAATGGGTCTTCAAGAAGAAAGATGGATCCTCTGGAGTTGATGCAACGCGTTACAAAGCACGCTTAGTGGCTAAAGGTTTTAGCCAAAGGGGAGGAATAGACTTCAACAAAGTGTTCTCTCCCGTTGTGAAACATAGCTCCATTCGGGTGTTGCTCTCCATAGTTGCATTGTTTGACTTAGAGGTTGAGCAGCTCGATGTTAAGACAGCTTTTCTACATGGTGATCTTGAAGAACAAATTTATATGAAGCAACCAGAAGGTTTTGTAGTTGAAGGAAAGGAAGATCATGCTTGTCTTTTGAAAAAGTCGCTATATGGCTTAAAACAGTCTCCGCGACAATGGTATAAAAGATTCGATTCTTTTATGATTGGTCATAATTACTCTAGAAGTAATTATGATAGTTGTGTGTACCATAAAAAGTTACTAGATGGTACATATGTTTATTTAGTACTTTATGTTGATGATATGGTCATTGCCTCTAAGAGTATATATGAGATCAATAAGCTCAAAACACTGCTCAACAATGAATTTGAAATGAAAAATTTGGGAGCAGCAAAGAAGATTTTGGGCACGGAAATTCATAGGGATAGGAGTGCTGGAAAATTATACTTATCATAGAAAAAGTATATTGAAAAATTACTTCAATGATTTGGAATGCAAAATGTGAAGCCTGTGAGTACTCCATTAGTAGCTCATTTCAAATGTTAGTTGCACTTTCACCACAGTCTACTAAAGAAGAGGAACAAATGTCACATATTCCTTATGCTAGTGCAGTCGGAAGCATAATGTATGCTATGGTTTGTACTCGTCTAGACATTTCACAAGCAATTAGCATGGTCAGCAGGTACATGGGAAATCCTGGAAAGATGCATTGGCAAGCTGTGAAATGGATACTTCGATATTTAAGAGGTCCTAAAGATATTGGTTTGGTATTTCATAAGAACCACAATACATGTAGTAATATTGTTGGTTATGTTGATTCCGACTATACTGGGGATTTGGATAAAAGAATATCCCAGACTCGATATGTGTTCATGCTTTCTGAAAGTGCAATAAGTTGGAAAGCAACTTTACAGTCCACTATTGCACTATCCACAACTGAAGGTGAATACATGGCAGCAGCAGAAACGGTGAAGGAAGCTATATGGCTTCGATCTTTGGTGGATAACTTGGGATTGAAACAAGATATCATAGTTGTGTACTATGACAGTCAAAGTGCCATACATTTGAGTAAAAATCAAATGTATCATGAAAGGACAAAGCACATTGATGTTCGCTATCATTTTTTAAGAGAGATCATTTCACAAGGTAATATTATTGTGAGAAGGATTGGTACTTCTGATAATGCAGCAGATATGTTTACAAAGACAATTCTAGTTTCTAAATTCCAACACTGCTTGGACATAATTGGTGTTTGTATCATTTGAAGAAAACACATGAGTTTCAGTTTTGAATTCAAGTCAAGGTGGAGAATTGTTGTTTGTGACTTGAAATTATTCGTTAGTAGTAGGAATGCTTATAAACAAGAGGCATAAAAAATTAAGCGCTTCTTCACTCTTTCTTATATGGTTAATATTTGCTAATATTTCCTATAAATTGTTTCTCTCTTTTCCAAAAGAAATAATCTCAACATATAACATCCTCTCATTGTTAGAGAAGTTTGTTTTCATTTATTCTCTTTCGTTGATATTGAGTTATGAGAGTATACATCTGTGTAAGGTGTATTTGGGTTTGGAAATATAAGAAGTATATAAACTTTTTTTGTAATCTTCATTGTATAATTATATCATTCATAGAGTTTGATGTGTGGGAGTAGGCTATAAGTTAAACCACATTTTAGTGTTATTTTATTCACATTTTTTCGCTAATTTTATAACAACAAACTTTATCATATATTTTAAAATAATTTAACTAATAGTATAGAAGATAAATTTTATTTTTAGAAATATATTTAAAATTACAGACATGGAAATGAAAAGAGGAAATCAAATTAAAAGAAAGTGTGAAATGTGTTATCAAGAATTAAATAAATTATAAGAGAAAAATTTTAGAAACTATTGTAATATAGGGTGATGGGATGAAAAAATAAAATACAAAGAGAATAAATATAATATTTTTATTAATAGTAAGTATAAATTGAAGACTAATAAGTTATATTTTCTAGTTAGTTAAGCTTAACAAATGTATTATATTAAAGTCACAATAGTAAAGACAAAGCCTTCATATTAGTATGTTATGCCTAAGGAGGTGTGTCATGAAAATAAAAACTTTAAATCAATTACATATACATCTAACTAATGCATCATATAATGAGTATGTTTTCTGGTTGGATAGAAATAACTTAATCCAAATCATAACTCATGGAAATCTAATGATATCTATGAAAATTATTGACGATAATCACTATGACAATATTGATAAAGATGATAGTTTATATAATTTTGAAACAAACTTTGTTATTAATTAGGTTTATTACTTTTAATGATATAAATTTAAATTAATTCCATCTATCCATTTATTTGATCCATCTATCTATATAACTATTTATATATATATATATATATATATATATATATATATATATATATATATATATATATATATAGAGAGAGAGAGAGAGAGAGAGAAATAGTTTAGGTGATTTAAATTTTATATGATGAATTTAAATTTGAAGTAAATATTTTATTTGTTAATGTCATAATAAATTATAAATATATGAATATATTTGCATACATAATTTAATATATATTAGCAAAATAAGTATTATAAGTAAAATTGTCTCATAATAGAATATCATAACTTCAAATCTAAAGAAAATTTAATATAAATTACTAATGATATAATAATAATGAAAGTAATATTATATGATCATTATTAATTTATAAACATTCAATATATTTTTATTAATTACATTTTATCAAAAAAGAAAATAATTTTATCGTAAATTTTTATATTAATGAGTAATTATTTGTGAAACTTATACTTTGTCCTTTTTATATTAATTATATTCTTATTATAAAAAATATAATTTTATTATACAACATTTTTTAGCAATTACTTATGACATATATTTTAATATTTTTTTAATATAACTATTGTGAAATTTTTAATTTCGTCACTATTATGAATAATATTTGTGATAAATCAAACATTAGTTACAGATAATATATAAATACTAAAAAAAAGTATATTTATAACTAATTTTTTTATCCCAAAAACCCATGAAAAAATCGTCACTTTAGTTTTTAGGAATCAAGATAAAACTATAAAGAAAATTTATTATTCTCATAAGAGTAAACTTTCAAGAATCAGTGTGTGTACGGCCGAAAATTTAATATAAAATGGTGGTGGGTGGAAATATGTATACTTAATATAGTATTTTTTTTATACGTTGGGTAAAAATTTAATATATGAAAAATAAATTCAAATTAGGATGGATTATTATGGTAATAACATTAGAATTCATTTATCTAAAGAAAATAAAGACATCTTCAATTTGATATAGTACCAAAAATAATTCAAAATTTGAAGTATATCACAGTTATGTCATATTATTTCAAAGGATTACAAATTTATAAATAAAAAAAAAAAAACAGAAAACTGAAGACTTTATAATTAAAAAAATACAGAAAACCTAATTGAAATGACACATGAAATAGTTATAGTTTCTGAAGATACCGTTACAGATAATTTGATTATGTGACATTAATCTTTTAAGGATTTTATCATAATCTTTTGTCTACAAGATTTATCGGTTACCTATATACAAGATTTTTCCGTTACCTATATACAAGGGACTAGTTTAACGGATTTTACTCACTTCAAAATCCTTCAAATCTTCTTCTTCTTCTTTTGTTGAATTCCAATTCTTCTTCTTTTGGTGAATTCCAATTCTTCTTGTGAGTCTTCTTCTTGTGAGTTTCAACATTGTTTCTCTGGAAGTCAATTACACGGTACATTATATTCGATTTAATTAATGATTGATCACATCATGTGTGTACTTTATGAGCATATTCGTTCTATTTTCAAGTTTTAACCGTCAAAAGTTGATCGTGCATATGATTTGTACAAGAAAGCACATACATTGTATGGACAAATTTGCTTGGGCTTCAAGCTAATTTGTGAAATAAGTTTTTTGTGAAATAAGTTTTGTAGCATCTTGCCATGCCATGTACTACATATATATATTCCTTGTGCAAGTGTCAAAGATTGGTTTTTAGATTAACCCTTTTTCTTATCAATATAAAGTTCTTATTTTTTGTGCTTTATTTGTGTGACAATTTAGCAGGAAGAAGAGCACATTGATATCTAAGGAGGAATAATGGAAAAGGTGTTGATGGGTGGAAGTATGGAGAAAAAGGGTGTGAAGGCAAAGACGAAGATCGTGTGCACTTTGGGACCATCAAGTAGGTCTGTGGAGATGCTGGAGAAGCTTCTCAAGGCAGGGATGAACGTGGCTCGCTTCAACTTCTCTCATGGCTCTCACTCTTATCACCAAGAAACCCTTGACAATCTCAGGAATGCAATGAACAACACTGGCATTCTCTGTGCTGTCATGTTGGATACCAAGGTTTCAAAACTCTTTCACCCTTTACTTGCTTTTGCTTTGCAAGTTACTTTGTTATATTATTTTAATTTTCAACTTTTGAATTTAGTTATATTGGTAAAAGAATAGATTAAGTAGGTATACAACAAATTCAAATGAGTGAATTGTTCTTTTTGTGATATTCTTTGACGTACTTCATGGCATTGGTGCTGCTTCTTTGAGAGAATGGTCATTTGACATATTTGGTGTTTGTGTTTATGTTTGAAAAAAACTGCAGGGTCCAGAGATCAGAACTGGGTTTTTGAAAGAAGGGAAACCTATACAAATCCATAGAGGACAAGAAATCGTAATCACAACTGATTACAGTATAAAGGGTGATGAGAAGATGATCAGCATGAGCTACAAGAAGTTGGCACACCATTTGAGTCCAGGGAGTAATATTCTGTGTGCTGATGGGACAATCAGCTTCACTGTTTTGGAATGTAGCAAGGAGAATGGCCTGGTTCGATGTCGGTGTGAAAATTCTGCAGTTTTGGGAGAGAGGAAGAATGTTAATCTTCCTGCAGTTGTTGTTGATCTTCCAACCTTGACAGAGAAGGACAAGGAGGACATTTTGGGGTGGGGGGTTCCTAACAAGATTGAGATCATTGCTCTGTCTTTTGTTAGAAAAGGTTCAGACCTTGTGGAGGTCAGAAATCTACTTGGAGAGCATGCAAAAAACATACTTCTTATGTCCAAGGTATCCATCCATCCATCTTATTGTCAAATCATCAAATGAAATATCAACCGTTGTATAGAGTTCCTAAATAAATGCAACAGGACTAGTTTGATTTGACAAAATGTTTGTTTTGACCCTTTTTATCAATATTACTTGTAGAAATGTCCCGTTGTTTTCACTTTGATTCCATTTTGAAAGATTCGCAAGTCACCAGTACAATTACTTGAAAACAAGAAAAAATGTTAAAGCAAAAAGTTCCAACATTGATCAATCTCACAGATTATGCTTATTAGTCCTCTTCTTGTCTTTTTTAGGTTGAAAATCAAGAGGGCATTGCTAATTTTGATGAGATACTTGCAAATTCAGACGCATTCATGGTGGCAAGAGGTGACTTGGGAATGGAAATTCCAATTGAGAAAATCTTTCTTGCTCAGAAAGTAATGATCCACAAGTCAAACATACAAGGCAAGCCTGTGGTGACTGCCACCCAGATGTTAGAGTCCATGATCAAATCACCCCGGCCTACGCGAGCCGAGGCCACTGATGTTGCCAATGCAGTCCTTGATGGCACAGACTGTGTTATGCTTAGTGGGGAAACTGCTGCAGGAGCCTATCCAGACATTGCTGTCCAAACCATGGCTAGAATCTGTTCTGAAGCAGAAAGTTTCATAGACTATGGTGACCTATTCAAAAGAATTATGGACACAGCTCCCACTCCAATGAGTCCTTTGGAGAGCATGGCTTCAGCAGCAGTCAGGACTGCAAAGTGCATCAATGCTGCTCTAATCATGGTGCTGACTAGAGGTGGAACCACTTCAAAACTTGTGGCCAAGTATAGACCCAGCATGCCTATTCTGTCTGTGGTAGTTCCTGAGATAACCACAGATTCTTTTGAATGGTTCTGCAGTGAAGAAGCCCCTGCAAGGCATAGTCTTATCTACCGTGGCCTAGTACCTGTTTTGGCTACTGGTTCTTGTGGAGCCTCCCAGACTGAGTCAACACAAGAAACCATAAAGTTTGCTCTTTCATATGCAAAGAAAACTGACTTGTGCACCCCTGGAGACAGTATTGTAGCACTGTTCCGAGTTGAATCCAGTACTGTGATCAAGATATTGGATGTTAGTTAACTGAGGACAAAACAGTCTAGGACTAGGACTAAACCCTTGTTTTTAGTTTTTTAGTTTTTCAGTTTTTACGCTCTTGTAGTTTAGTTTTCAGATAGCTCTTTGTTCTCTTTCTGATTTCATTGAAGGGAATCTCGTGTGAGAATTAAATATTAATATACCATTATTCCTGAAATTTGAGCATTACTCAATTTAGTTCTTGATTTTATGAAAAGCAAATTTGGATGCTAACTTTTACAACAATTAATCTAGCCTCTGAAATTGACATCACTGTTAATTTGGTTCTTGCATTTGACAAAATAGTCAATTTGATCCTTGACATTAGAAATCAAATTCACTGTCTAAAACAATATGAGCGACCAAAATGATTGATATATACGAACCCAAGTTAAGAACTAAAATGATTGATAATTTTGCTAAAGTCTCTGGGTCGAATTGACCAATGTACAACAATATTAGGGACCACATTGATTGATGTGAACCAAAGTTAAGAACTAAAATGTCAGTTAGAGATCATGAACTAAAAGTTGTTTTTTTGTAATTTTAAAAACTAATGTTATTGTTTTCTCCGGAATTAAACATTAACAGTGATACCATGTTCATTTTCTGTTTATATAGGTAAACAAAAGAATGCATTATATTTTACCAGAAAATAGTACTAAAACTTATTCTTTTTTTGCAAATATTTACAAACATATACGTATTTGAATTGTACAAGAAAATCAGACTAGGAAATCTAAAACATAGAATTAGGAAGGATTTAAGAGGCATGACAGTGTCTAGAGTTATCTGTTCATGCTTGATGCCCAAAAGGGTTTAATAAAAGGTTAACTTTCAAACACAAGAAAGTTTTGATCAGGGAGAAGGAAGAAAGTTGCTGAATGATTGCAGCACTGGAAACCAATTCCTCCTTCCATTTCTTGGTCTCTCTTCTCCAGCTCTGACTAGCTCACTGTTTTGATTGTCATTTCCAATTCCCACATTGGCTTCAACATTTGGATCCTCATATGGCATCTGAAACCTGCATACTGGACAAGAACCATGAAGTTTGAGCCATGAGACAATGCAATCATCATGGAACTTATGCTTGCATGGCATCTCCTTTGCTTCACTCCCAACCTCAACATCCTCCAAGCACACTGTGCACTGCAACTTCTCCTCACTAATCACACTAGGCAATGCTTCAATTGCTGCCTTCTGTGCTGGAGGGTTCACACTAGCATACCCACCAGGACCAATCTGTGCCAAGTGTTGTAGCAACAAATCAAAGCCAGATCCTACCACAAGGTCATTCAGGGAGCTGCCAACAGCATTATTCTCATTTGGACTACTTGTGTGGTTCAAGTTAGGGCCTCTCACAATAAGGGCACCTTCATTGAATGGATCAATCACAAGTATGCTGCTGCTATCCATGTTCCTATTGTCCTCAAGGTTTTCAAATTCAGACACCATCCTAACATGAAGTCCCCGGAAAAGATGCATCATGTAGGATGAAGTTCTTCTTCTTCTTCTTCCAAGCACAAGCTCATTTTCCATCTGTTGCTCAACCTCTTCTGCCTCCCCCCTTGAGCTGCTACCTCCATGTGGACCAATCCTTGCTAGAGAAGGACTGAAAGCACCCATCAAACCAAGAAATATTGGGGCATAAAGTGAGAACACCCAAGCTGACCTCAAGTCAATAACATCATTCTGGTCCCTTAGGTTCTCCATTACCTCAGAAAACTGTGTCTCACAAAATGGGCATATGTTCTCAGCATCACTATTTGGGTTCACCATTTTAGAGCATATGTTGCACCAATGCACACCTTCCATCTCATTCTCCATCTCCCTTGTTGAACATAACTTGTGCCAATCTTTTCTTCTTTCTTGTTTATCTAAATGTGCAACAACAATAGCTTATCATTAATAACCCTTCAATGAAGGTGCCATTCTTTTCAAAATGGTAATCTTCTCTAGTTACCTCATGTTATTTTCTGAAATCCCTTCACAGTTGAAGCACCATCATCCGAGGAAGAGGAGAAGAATCTGAAAGAGACATGTTATGCAAAGAACAAACAATCAAATTTCAATAAAATGTGGTTGTGAAAATACTAATGAAAGGGTTATTCATACCATTTTTTATTTTTGAGTAGTGAAAGTGGATGAACAATTAACATTCCATGGTGTAATGCCATCTTATACCTTCTGCAAATGTTCTTTTTTAGTTTTGGTTTGTTTTAGGTGGGAGGGTTACACCAATCATTTTTTGCTTTATTACGGGTTTTTAAGTTTAAATTAGAATTCAGTTTTTGCTTGATTTGCTTTTACTATGCAAAGCTATGTTGATTGGAAGGTAAATTTAGAATGTACTCTTTTTTAGCTAGATTATTACATGATATGGCCCATCAACTTTCATTTGAATATGGAGTTTTCTAAATTTAATGAGAACGAATTTAGGAGAAGATTAACCTTTAAAAACCAAATCTTCATATGAAGAATTGACTCCATGGATCTAGAAGAGATATTTTACTGTGCTATTACGATGCAAACTCTTAAACTCCATATCATGCAAGTAGTGTGCCACCATGGAATTTTAGTATGTACTTCTAAAGTATTAGAAAAATTAATAATTTTTGCATTACTTTGAAATAAAAGTAATACATAAATTAAAAGTAAACCATGTTGTTACTCTCCTAAATGTTCGAGTTTTTTTCACTTTTATTTTTAAATATCGAAAACATTAAAATAAAAAATTAAATTCGATTTGCTTTTTATATATATCTTTTGAAATACCTCTTTGTATAATGTTTTGATTAGTTGAACACCTTATTTCTTTCTGTATTAGAAAAGTCGCATACTATTAATTCAAATGTTTATACATCAAGCCTTAACATGTAAGCATTATAAGTTCACAATTAGCATGTAAAGATATATTTCAACTTTAAATTGAATGCACTTTTTACGTACTATGTTGGGAAAATTAATAGATATGAGAGACATTTAAATTAATTAGAGATAAAAGAAATTAAATTCAATATGACACAATTTAGAGAAACATAAACCATTTATTCATGCATCAAAGTAGATTTTATATATTTCGTAATCAAAATTTCTTGGTTAGTTATATATTAAATTTTTTAGAATATGGTATTCAGGATATAATAGAATAATTATCTTGTACTATAATCAAATATTTGATATCACCATTTATTTATTTTACCTCATGAATGATAACTATAAATATATTACCATGGTAATCACTAATATTATTACATTTAAAAAATAATACTCTTTTTATTATTAAAGAGTAATTACAATCCTAACAAACAATTGAAGTGAATAGTCCCGAACTTTAGGATTTTAAAATACCGAGTAAATATATTTTTTTTTTCAATGACAAAGGAATAAGAACTTATCCATAGTTGTATAAACATCTTTTAGGAAAACTAGGATGTGGGGTCATTACAAAATGATTGTTTATTTGCACGTGAGAAAATGTAGCAATATAAACAATATATTCTTAATACTCTAATATGTTTCGTTGTAAAAGGTGTATAAAACTGTAATATTTGCCTAGAAATAAGCTTGATATGCTTACACTTAACTATTAGGCCAACAATCTTTGCGTATGCTATGATGATTTTAATTTTCTTTTATTTATTTTTAAATTAGGCAAACTCATAAATTAAATCTATATTTAAACATTTTAGAGAATTGAGGATGACAGGTGATATCTTTTGTAAATTGGTGAGAGTAAATCTTTTAGGTTTTTAGCTGAATCAACTACTAGACTTATTAAGGATTTTTCCACCCTGTAGCATCTCTGCAACTTATCCTCCTCCATGGAAGTGATGTTACTTATCCCTATCATCCATTTTACCTAAAACCTCGATTTCTAATAAATTCAATCTTTACCCTGAACTTTCCATGTTTTTGTTCAGAATTAACTTATGATTTTGAAGGTCTTGCATGTTGATCTACAATCCTAAACAATTTCCTACTCTAGACCGGTCGGTTTTTGCATCCCAATTGACAATTTCTCATCATTTGATTTTAGAGCTTAGTTATAGGGCAAGGATTGAGATTGTGTGGCTTGGAGAAATTGATAAAATCCTTTTTTTAATTTTACTATTAATATCATCGTAAGTTAGTGGTTGAACCATTGCAAAAGTCAAGCCTGACAAAGAAAAGAAGAAGAAAGAAAATGGAAAAAAAGCAAAAATTTGTGTTGTGATTGAATGATTCATGTCATTACAACATAAATTCAAGTACTTATGAACTGATATATTGATATATTTGTTTTCTTGTTACAATTATACTAAGGAACATAATAACGTTAGAATGAAAGTAACTGAATTTTCTGATTATGCACACATTTGGTGGAACAAGTATCAAAAAGAGAGGCGAAGAAATGAAGAAGAACCAATGGTAAACACTTGGGGTGAGATGAGAAGTATCATGAGGAAAATATATGTTCTAACTAGTTGCAATAGAGATTTGCAACTTAAACTTCAAAAGTTGACTTAAGGAAATATGAGTTTTGTAAAGCTGTAAAAATATGTTGAGATGGAGGATTTGCTGCATAAGGCCACTCAGGTTGAACAATAGCTAAAGAGGAAAAGTATCACAAGAAAGAGCTCTTCCAACTTCAATCCAACAAGTTGGAGGGAAAAGTCCAAGAAGGAGGGATCATCATCCTCCAAACTTATCGAGGTTGTTCCACATGGAAAAGCTCCAAAGAGTTTCAACGAGAAAACCACTAAAACCAGGGATGTAAAGTGCTTTAGGGATGTAAACCACATGGAACGAGACATTATGCTTTTGAATGTCCTACTAAGATAATTGTTGTCCTTAAGGATAATGGAGATTATACTAGTGAGTCTTCAGCTAGTGAAGAAGATGAGGAGGAAAAATTAGAAGTGGAATCAATGGAAGGTGATTTATTAATGATTAAGAGGTTTTCGGAAGTCCACTACAAGCTTTAATCTCAAAGAGAGAAAATTTTTTATACTAGATATTATATCAATGGAAAATTGTGGTCTTTGATTGTTGATAGTGGAAGTTGTACCAATGTGGCTAGCTCTAGACTGGTGTCTAAATTAAATTTGGAGACTAAGCCACATTTTAAGCCATACAAACGTCAATGGCTTAGTGAAGATAGGGAGTTGATTGTGAATAAGCAAGTGGAGGTGTGCCTTTCCATGGGACAATATACTAACAAAGTGCTATGTGATGTGGTTCCAACCGAGGCAAGCCATATCCTACTAGGGATATCGTGGCAATATGATACCAAGGCAATTCATTATGGGTTCACAAATAAGATTTCTTTCACACATAATGAGAAGAAAATTATTCTTAAACCACTATCTCCTAAGGAGATTTGTGGGGATCAAATAAAATTGATAGAAAGAAGAATGCAAGAGAAAGGAGAAAAGAGTGAAAAACATAAAAAATAATGGAAATAAAAAAAGTGAAACACATTATCAAGTAAGCAAGAGTGAAACCCTTGAGAACAAAACAAGTTGTTTGGTGAGACTCAAGAAATTCAAAGGCAAGTTGATGACTTGATGAGCAAAGGGGTGGGTGCAAGAGAGTATGAGCCGGTGTATTGTTCCCATGATATTGGTGCCTACAAAGGATGGGACTTGGAGGATGTGCATAGACTGCAGGGCTCTCAATAACATCACAATCAAATACAAACATCTTATTCCCAGGTTAGATGATCTCCTTGACGAGTTATAGGGTGTTTGTGTGTTTTCTAAGATTGATTTGAAAAGCGGGTACCATCAAATTAGGATAAGGGAAAGGGATGAGTGGAAAAATGCATTTAAGACTAGGTATGGTTTGTATGAATGGTGGGTGATGCCCTTTGGGCTAACTAATGCCCCAAGCACTTTTATGAGGTTACTGAACCATGTCTTAAGGGAATTTTTGGGCAAGTTTGTTGTGGTATACTTTGATGACATTTTTATTTATAGCACTAATATTAATTTGCATGTTGAACATTTGAGTGTTATAATGAATGTGCTTAGAAAGGAACAATTATTTGTTAATCTTGAAAAATGTACCTTTTGCATTGACCATGTTGTATTTATGGGATTTGTTGTGAATGCTAAAGGGGTACAAGTGGATGGGGAAAAGATTAAGGCCATTCAAGTGGCTTACACCTAAAACTGTGAAGTGAGAAGTTTCCAAGGTTGAGCTAGTTTCTATAAGAGGTTTGTTAGGGATTTTAGTACCTTGGTTGTACCTCTTAATGAGATAATTAAAGAGCATGTGGGATTTAAGTGGAAAGAGAAATAAGAGCAAGCATTTGTTACCTTTAAGCATAGGCTAACTAATTCTCCAATTCTTGCATTACCAAATTTTACAAAATCTTTTGAAATTGAATGTAATGCATCTAATGTGGACATTGAGGCTGTTTTAATTCAGGAAGGGCACCCAATTGCTTGTTTTAATGAGAAGTTGAATGGGGCAGACGTAAAATATCCCACTTACAACAAGGTATTGTGTGATTTAGTATGTGCGTTTCAAACTTGACTACACTATCTTTTACCCAAAGAATTTGTAATTCACAATGACCATGAAGCCCTTAAATATTTGAAAGGACAAGGTAAGTTGAATAAAAGGCATGGCAAGTGGGTTGAGTTCCTTGAACAGTTTCCATATGTCATAAACATAAAAACGGAAAGGGAACATTGTTGTTGATGCATTATCTAGAAGATATGCATTACTTTATACTCTTGAAACTAAAACTTTTGGACTTGAAACTTTGAGAGAGATGTACTTGCATGATGCTGAATTTTTTAAATGTATATTGCTTGTTAAAAGGTGTCTCAAAATGGATACTATAGGTACAGTGGTTACTTATTTAAAGAGAAAATATTATGTGTGCCTAAGTGTTCCATAAGGGATTTACTGGTAAGAGAGGCACATGAAGGTGGTTTGATGGGACATTTTGGGGGTACAAAAGACTTTAGAAACATTGCATGAGCATTTCTATTTGTCCTGTATGAAACATGACATGCATAAATTTTGTAAGTATTGCATTGTTTGTAAAAAGGAAAAATCAAAAGTGATATCTCATGGTTTATATACACCCTTGGATTAAGCTTTCTATGGATTTTTTCTTAGGATTGCCACAAACAAAAAATGTAAGAATTTTGATTTTGTTGACAACTTTTCGAAAATGACACATTTCAAGCTTGTAATGTAGCTTACTTATTTTTTAGGGAAGTTGTGAGACTTTATAGAGTGCCTAGGAGTATTGTAAGTGACAAGGACACTAAGTTTCTAAGTTACTTTTGGAGGACATTGTGGGGGTAAGATTGGTACTAAATTACTTTTCTACTAAGGTAGTGAATAAGACATTAGACACTTTGCTTAGGATTATTTTAAAAAATCTTAAGTCAGATTTTATTTCATGAGAAAATTATTTTACTATTTTGTTGTAAAATGTGGTAGAATATAATATTTGCCTAAGGATAGGATTTGAACTCAAGTTCACTAGCTTAATATGCCTACACTTAACCACTAGGACAACTGATCTTTGCTTGTGATATGGTGATTTTAATTTTCTTTTATTACTTCCAAATGAGATTGACTCATAAGATAAATCTATATTTAAACATTTTGACGAATTGAGAATGACAGATGATGTATTTTCCAAAGTAGTGAGCGAATATCATGGGTTCTTAGCTAAATCAACTACTAGATTTATCAAGAGTTTTTACATCCCCTTGTCATGTCTCCGCAGCTTATCCTACTCCATGGAAGTCGTGTTGATTATCCCTATCACCCATTTTGATAAAACCTTGATTTCCAATAAATCCAATCTCTACCCTAAAATTTTCATGTTTTTATCCAAAATTAACTTATGATTTTGAAGGTCTTGCGTGTTGATTTACAATCCTAGGCAATTTTCTATCCTAGGTCGGTCTGTTCTTGAATTTCGAAAAATGAATTTTCATCAACTGTTGATAAGATGACATGTATATTTTTATTATATTAAGTTTTGATAAACTGAATATTTCATCTAAACAAAATATGATTTTATTATTATAAGACTATCAAACATAAGAATGACCAATCTTGCATAAAATACAAGTTTTCTTTTTAACTTATTAGACCATATAAAACATACAGAAGTTAACTCAAAAATATCACTGAAGATTCTGACAAAAATAAATAAATCTTTTATAAGAATGTATGTTAAATATGGTATTGGCAACAGAGAAAAGGTTGTTTAGAGTAAAAGTAATTAGGCAATTTGAGGGGGATTCATCAAGGGGATTCGACATTAATGAGCCATGAGGTAATTCATATAAGAAACTATGACATCATCTTCAACTCAAAACCTTAAGACAATGAGTTTGTTCGCTCTGATATATTGCTAAACTTTCTCATTTCTACTCAATATGAGACTTAAAGTCATACTTGGAATTCCTAACAATCTCTCTCTCAAATGTGACTACCCCTCGTGCAAAAGCATTTTTAATCATGAGTACCTACTAGTGACTCTTACTTATACTGTTCAAATGTGACTGACTACCCCTCGTGCAAAAGCATTTTTAATCATGAGTACCTACTAGTGACTCTTACTTATACTGTTGTTTTACACAATGAGAAACACTTGCTGAAACCCCTATTAGGAAAACTTTAGATAAAAAATTCACAACCTAGGATTCTTCACCCACATACTCGTTCGAGACAATTACCAAGATGAATCATTGGCTCTAATACTAATGTTGGGTCATTCAAGGGGATTCACAAGAAGATTCAACACTAATAAGTCATGAATCAAACCATATAAGGGACTATGAGACCACTTTTAACCCAAAACCTTAAGGCAATGGGTTTGTGATAGTGTTATGTCTTATATCTTGCTCAATTTTCTCATTTCTACTAAATGTGAGATTCAAACTTAAAATGACTCCTAATAACAATTTCTTTAAACATAACAACTTGATGCAACAATAAAAATGTCAGCTAAAAGCTTGGTTATTAAACGCTAGGGTTAACAAGTAAACCCTTTCGAGTTTACGTGTCCAATGTTGGGTCACGAGTTAACACATGTGTAGACAGACTCGCAAGTCGGAGGTCGAGTGAACAGGTGTGGAAGAAAAGTAGAAAATGATCCATACATGGGTCATTTCGTTTACTCATACCTAGATGTTCCTCTTTCGGATCTGCTTACCTTGCCACACCTCTCCTCTTCTTTCACCTCAGATCTTCATCGTATTCTTCCCTCACCATTCTCGTGTTCTTGCCTTATGTTTTCTCTCGTCATTCTCATCTCACTTCTGCCTTCGTCATGCCATCGGGTCATCTCACCTTATGTGGCCTCATTGTCGCTTAACCTGTCATTTCCTTATCGTCGCCTCATCTCATTGTCACGTTCGTGCTCGTGTCCTATATATTGCCTCATTCTCCTTGTTGCAAGTGGCATCAATTGTCCCATATCAGAGTCTAGTTGGGTCAACTCATAAATGAATTGTGGTGTTTTGGTTGTTACACTCTTAAGTACAAAGAGTTGCATCATAACTATTAGTTATAGCTTTAAGCTTCGTGGTAATCACTCGATCCAACAATTGATATTAGAGCCAAGGTCACAAGTTTGATTGGTAGTGGGAAATTGTTTAGGGGAGATTGTTTCTGGTTGCACAATTGTTTTATGGTATAGGTCAAGTGGGTTGAGTCATAATCGAAGAGTTTAATTCTTAGTGGGTTGATTGCTGAAGGGGAGAATGTTGCAGATAACATTGATTGTCTCGTGGCGAAGACTAAGTGGACCAAGTGAAAGCAATCATGGCACTTGGGTTGTTACACTTTTAAGTAGAAAGAGTTGCTCTAACTATTAACTATAACTTTTGGCTTAATGGTAAATACTCGATCCAACACTCCTCCAAATCAACTTTTATTTTCGAGTAGGGTTTTCAATTTCAGGCTTTACTTTTATTTAGGGGATTTTTTTTTCATTTGTTGGCTTAACTTAATTAGGGTTTTATTTTCATTTTGTGGCTTCAATTCAATTATGATTTTATTTTCATCTAATGGTTTCATTTCAATTTAGGGTTTTATTTTTATTTGGGTGTTACTTTAATTTCATTTCGGGTTCATGAATGTGGAATTGGTACCAAGAATGTTAACTATTTTGTTGAATTTTCATATGAAATAGACTCTTACAAGTTTACGAGTTGGGTTTACAAGTTGAGTTTACAGACCCCGCACCAGTTTTTGTAGACTCTTGAGTCTACTAACTGTGGCTAGAAGGTTATGGTACCAACTTTTGATTTAGCTCTAACATTTGAACAAAAGATCTGCATTCAATCAACAACAATCTTATTCTTGAGGCTTATAAAATAGGACTTTGCCATGTAAAACAACTGAAGATCTTAAGTAAATATGCATGATGTTAATTTTTTTGTAAAGACAAAAACTCTATATCATCTAATACATATAAAACAAGTAGTGAACCTTATCTATAAATCATTCACTTATGTGAAGTTTCCTCAATAAGGAGAGCCTAGATTTCTCATCATTTCTTAAAAAAAAAATCTTGTATTCAAAATCATTTTATCTTTGTTGTAGTCATGAGCGAAAATGATATAATACTTATGAAAGCCATAAGTGACATGATGACCAAAGAATATTTTTGTGTTTTATCTTAGAATGAGATAAAAAGAATAATTAAGAGTGTCATTGCATACTCATGCAATTCAAAAGTTATACTATTTATGTAATTTTTTATTATAGTAAAACCCTTTAAATTTTTCTTAAAAGAGAACGTAATGTAATTTGGTTAAACTGGATCAATATAAAAATCAAGTTGTCATTACTTCTTTTATTACTTGTTTAACTGTAATTTCTTATGAAGGTAGACCATGACAAGGTTAGGGATTTCTATGTGAGAGTAGATGAGATCTTAAGATTTAGAAATAGAATATGTATTTTCGAAAAATAGAGAATTGAAGTAGAAAGTGATATTAGAGGGAAAAAAACAAGTTTAGTTTACATTTAGATATTATCCAGTCATTAGATGATATTATTAGTTTTATATATTAGACTATTTCATTTTTCACATTTACGAATATGTTTTGATGATAACAAAATCAAATTTATATATTAATTATTTATCTTAATAATGATTATAAAAAAAGAATTAAATTAGTTGTGTAGGATTAAACTGTTAAGATTTACAAATATTTTCATACTTTAACTTTTAATTTAAAAGTAAATTTTTGTTTGCTGAATTTAAAATTAAATTATGAATCAAATATTAAAAAAAAAAAGTTGGAATGACATATGATTCACGTCATAATTTTATGAACAAAATTTTAAAATAATAAAAAAAGTGGGATGGCAGGTTGAATTTCACGTAATACTAGATTTATACATCATATTTGATTTATATCTTTGGTTTACCTTTTCCTATTTTTTTACTACAAGGTTACATGAATTTTTATCATATCTTTGATTTGAAATAGAAGTATTAAATTTGTTCCAAATAGGCCGCACATAATTCTGAGATTTGATTCTCAAATTTGATTCTCGACAGAATCTACACCTTATCTTTTTCATATTTTCATTAACAGTATTAACTTGATAAAAACTGCACTTGCTAATTTTTTGTTTTTTATAGATTTTACTTTTACCTTTTTGCATGATATTAGGAAAAGCAATTTTGGTTTTGCATTGTTTATTTTATATTTTTTTTTTTATGTTTCACGGTACAACATAATAAAAAAAATCTGCGACTTATTGTTTTATACTTTTCCATATTTTCCGCTGAATTCAAAACAAACCTACACCAGATTTAAAAATTATAAAACATTTTGTGATTGTTTATCGGTACAGTACCACTCTAATGCTTATTTTTCTTAGTTTAATTTTAGGTACATGAGTAAAACGAAAAGTGATATTTTGAGACATGTTTACCATAGTGACACAGTTTTCAACATTAATTACCCCAAATAATATTGTTTTATCTTTATTTCTAAATAACACCAGTACAGGATAAGAAATCAGCTCTCCGGGTCAAATTTCAAATTAAAAATGTATAATTTTGCTTTTGAAAATCAATTAGAATTCGAGTTTTCAGAAACTGAATTCTGAAAAGTTTTTTTTTTTTTTAAGTTTTATAATTTTCTTTTATTATTTTAAAATAAAATAAAGTAAGATTTTATAATTTTTATTATTTATTTATCTGAAAGATATAAAAGTAAATAAAAAATTGCAAAAACTATTTTTGTAAAAAGTTGCGATAATAAACATACATAGGAAAAAATTATTTATAGATATTTTAATTATTTTATAAGAAACTAAATGATAAAATATTTTATTATTGTATTTTTATAATAAATAATAATTGGGTACAAAACTTTTTAAATGTATTTTATATTAAAATTAAAATGTGAAGAAAAATTATAATAAGTTATAACATTGGAATCATAATTAAATTTTATATTTTAAGTTTATTGAAAAAACATTTGGAATAACAAAAATCAAATAAAATTGTTGGTTATTTTTTGTAAATAAATATTAATTAAATGGTTGAAAGAATTAAAATAAAAGTTAATTTACATATAATGATAAAGAAAATAAGTGAATAAGTATATCATTTGGTTTAATGAAAATAAATAAGTCCAAGTCCATTTTATACAACTATTTCTATCAATATTGACTGTGTGCTCATAATTTCCAAAGGTTATCCCCTATTTTAATACGAGGACATCTTAGGTCAAGTTTTGACATCTCAAACCATATGTCTTCATGAGAACCAATTTCAAAACTTAAGCTATTCTCTTCTTATATAATACCCATAACAAGAATTACTCAGTGTTAACTCACAAAAATAAGTTCATATTATAAACTGTGTCTATTAATAATCATTGTGTACTCATAAAATCCCAGAGGTTACCCCTACTTTAATACGGGGACACTTTAGGTGAAGTTTTGATATCTCAAATCAAATGTCTTCATGAGAATCAATTTCAGAAATTAAGCTATTCTCTTCTTATATAATACTCATAACAAGGATTAGTCAGTGTTAACTCACAAAAATAAGTTCATTTTATATAATTGTGTCTATTAATAATGATTGTGTGCTCATAAAACCCCAAAGGTTACCCCTACTTTAATACGGAGACACCTTAGGTGAAGTTTTGGCATCTCAAAGTTCTTTAGTTCAAAATGTTTTTCATTTGTGAGAATGAAGAAAATAAAAAAAATACTATTAATGTTATTATTAAAAAATAAATAATATTAATGGTATTATTGTAGTAGATAATTTTAAAATAGTAAAATCAATTAATAAATTTATATTAAATTAAAAAATAAAATGTGAAATTTTACATTAATGTTATTAGTAAAATTAAGGTGACTTTTTAAAATTTAAAATTTTGTTTTGAATAAGTATTGAACATATGGATAATGTTGAAAAGAGTAGGTGAACTTCTTTATTAATAACTTGTTTTTTTGTTAATAACATCTTTAATGACATGTAAATATGTTAGTCTCCATAATGGTGACCGGTTCCACAATGGCGATGACGTCTGTTACGTGGTGGGTTGCGTCGTGGTGATTGTGGCTGTTGTGGTTGTGATTCTTCGTTGGATTCAAATTGTGAGAGTGTTGTATTCATTTGCATCATAGCAGAAGAACTTCGTGGTTCATTGTCAAAGTGTGTTTGATGCATATATTGCATGTGATCATTAGTAGAAGGTGGTGTATTTAGATCTGCTCCAAACAAGTTATAGAAGAAATCGATTGAACTGGACAGAAATGATTGTCTTCTATCGTCCATTATAGGTTGTCGTTGAGGTGTATTGAATTGTTCAGATACAAACTGTATGTCGATAAGGTTCTTATTGTGGCAAATAATAATCAGTTGCAGCTACAAATGAATGTCGAAAATGATCTTCTTGTGGATGACTATAATTACTTGTAGCTGGGAATGTGGGCACCGGTGGTGGATTTTGTTGTGTTCGTGGATCATTTAGTAGATGCAACACTGACAAAAATATATTGAATTCGTCATGTACCATTCTATGTACTCTCTACTATGGAACAAAGGTCCATGAATTGGACGACCAATTAATGTTAGTTCATGACGGTTGTTCCACATGTTTATCCACCTGCATGCTTAGTCTGCCAATTTTCGTCATGTCATCCCTGCATATCAATTTTCTGTAGTTTTTCCAAGTTGTTAGGTGGGGTAGGGACTTCTTGGAACATACCAAATTGTAATTGAACTCTATCGGATTGGTGTCATTCCACTATGGCATTTAAACTCCAGTAAGTCATTGTTTTTAAAAATTTGTGTTAAAGTTTAAACTTTTCAAATAAAATTCAAGAGAATGCATTTTTTCCATTACTTTATCAACTTGTATGTGGTCAATCATAGACCTATACCCCACTAGGTTATTGTGAGGGATGTTTCTAAAGTTAAGAACCCTACCACCACTCCATCTACAAACCAAGGGGTATGAAGGTTACTGTCTGGAAAGGGACACAATGTATGACATGTGATACCATGCCCATGATTGCAGAAGTGATGCACACCCACTCATTGTTTTTGCTTTGACATTTGTTGACCTGCACAATTCCCTATACAACACAGCCAAACAAGCAGAACCTCAACTATATTGCCTTGTTCTACGTAGGTTAGTCAAAAATGATAAATACATAAGATGAACTTTGTTTCCAGTTCTATCAAGCATTAAAACTCCTCCGATCAAACCTAGTATGTATGCCCTATAATGGGTATGTAGTTGTTCTTCTGTTGGCTCTTCACCTAGTGGGAGCATATTTTCTATAAGCCATTTTAGTTTGACTTGTGAACCAATGAGTGATTCACCTTTCACTGGTGCAACACCCAGATAAGTGTCACACATTTTCTCCCAATCACACATTGTTGGGCCAACAATTGGTGGACCATCTAAGTTGAGACCCAGTTGAAGTGAAATGTCTTGTAATGTGATGGTACGCTCGTCAGTTAGAAAGTGGAATGTGTGAGTTTCAGGTCTCCACCTTTCAACCAAGGAAATTACTAAGGCATGATCCACTTTTAAATGCCTTAGTTTTACAATTTCACCATATCCTGCTTCATCCAAGATTGGAATGGTTAAAGGGTGTGGCTCTGCCATTTAATGACAATAAGACTCAACAACAACATCTTTCGGATCCTGCAAAATTAAAGAAATTAATATGAAAAGGTTACCAAAAAAATGGATTTTGAAAAAAAAAATTGTCATGAACTTACCATACTGCAATGTATGCAGACCTATGTTTTTTTTTATTCCACAAAAACATGTTGTTGGAGTGAAAGTTAGTTTGCAATGAAAAAGAGTTCAAGAATGTAGTTACAAGGAGTGTTTTCTAGAATATCTTGAATGGTGAGATTTGGTGAAGTTAAATTTATAGATGATTTCGATTGAATTTGGATCATTGATGGGGGTAGATTCAATCCAGGATGTTAATTTATGGGCTAACACTTTGCTCAAGAATATGTGCCATGTTCAGGAAATAAAATGGTTGAATAGTGCCTCGTGCTTTGTGGGAGTTCATTTTGGAACTTTGGTAGATTTAATTTGGGACATTGCTTTTGGCTTGGCACTGTAGTAAAGAATCTCTACCATGTTCAAGAAATGATGTAGGTGAATAGTGCCTCATGCTTTGTGGGAGTTCATTTTGAAGCATTGATGGTGCAGATTCAATTTGGGACATTGCTTTTGGCTTGACACTCTGCTAAAGAATCTTTGCGATATTCAGACAATGATTTGGGTCAATAGTGCCTCGTGGTTTGGGTAGGTTAATTTTATAGCGTTGATGAGGATATATTCAATCTAGAACGTCAATTTATAAGATGGTTCTCTATTAAAGAATCTGTCATATTCAGGAAATAATGTGGGTGAACAGTGTCTCGTGTTTCATGGAAGTTCATTTTGAAGCATTGATGGGGTAGATTCAATCTGGGACATTGCTTTTGGCTTGACGCTCTGCTAAAGAATCTTTGCGATATTCAGACAATGATGTGTGAACAGTGGCTCGTGGTTTTGTGTAAGTTAATTTTATAGCGATGATGAGGGTACATTCAATCTCGAACATCAATTTATAAGGTGTGTCTCTATTAAAGAATCTCTGTCATATTCAAGAATTAATGTAGGTCAATACTATGTAGTGCTTTTGTGTGGTTTCATGGTTTTTAATGGTTCATTTAGAATATCAATGGTAGAAATTATAACACTTCTATGTTGAATAACGGATGCATGTTGAATGTTTGAAAATAATTAGAAAGGGTTACTAATGTTCAGTGTTTGTTGAAATAAATCCCATGAAATAAAAAACGCGCAATAATAAATCTTAATATAACAACAAGTAAAAGGAATTATGATAAGGTTTAACAATGATTTTTGACACAGAAATGCAAATGATGAAGAAGGTAACAATGAATTACATACTGTGACTCAATCCATAAAGAGTCATTTAATTTTTTTTCCATGACCGCCCATGTATTGGAAGTAATTTGTTCACCTAAATCATAATGTTGTTGGAAGGCCATAAGCTCAAACCTTGCATGAGGTTCATATCTTTTTGCAAAACCAATGACACAACATACGTCATCATCATCTTCGATCTCGAAACATCAATAAGAATTCCTAATGTCAGTCATATACACTAGGCATCGGCAATATAAATCAACAGCATATGACTTGCCATCATCTGGACAAACAAACGTAGAATGACTTGTTTAAGAACTAATAGGGGCATCAATCCATAAACCTCAACTGAATTAGTTATTTGAGTGACAAATATGGTAGAGTGAAACTCATCAGTGATGATTTGGTCATTGCAATGCACCAAAGCCACGATAGATGACGATGTAATTTTGTGATAATCATAAAGATGGCGAAATTGATTGGATGTTTCCTGTAGGTGTAGGTAATGATCACCTGTATTTATAGTTGATAAGAAATAACTTGACCTTCTAGAGAAATAAAATTATATCATATTTAATATACACTTTTCAACTAGGTTTCTTTGTAATTTTACATATAGGGATGGGTAGTCCCATAGTTTTGCATTGGATTTCTTAGTACCAAATGATAATGATGCATGTACGATTCCCTAGACCCACTTGGCCTTTATGAGAAAGAAAGTTATATCATATTTAATATACACTTTTCATCATGAGATTCTTTGTAATTGTACAGATGGGGACGGGTAGGTGGCATAGGTTTGCATTGGATTTCTTAATACCAAATGATAATGATGCATGACCCCATATGATTCCCTAGACCCAATTGGCTTTTCAGAGAAAGAAAATCATATCATATTTAATATACACTTCTCAACATAGGATTCTTTATAATTGTAGAGATGGGGATGGATAGGTAGCATAGGTTTGCATTGGATTCCTTAGTACCAAATGATAATGATGCATGTACGATTCCCTAGACCCACTTGGCCTTTATGAGAAAGAATATTACATCATATTTAATATACACTTTTCAACATGATATTATTTGTAATTGTACAGATGGGGACGAGTAGGTGGAATAGGTTTGCATTGGATTTCTTAATACTATATGATAATGATGCATGAACCCATATGATTCTCTAGACCCACTTGGCCTTTTAGAGAAAAAAAATTATACCAAATTTAGTACACACTTTTCAACATCAGATTCTTTGTAATTCTACAGATGGGAACGGGTAGGTGACATAGGTTTGCATTGGATTTCTTAATATTAGATGATAATGATGCACGAACCCATATGATTCCCTAGACCCAATTGGCTTTTCAGAGAAAGAAAATTATATCATATTTAATATACACTTCTCAACATAAGATTCTTTGTAATTGTACATATGGGGATGGATATGTGGGATAGGTTTGCATTGGATTCCTTAGTAACAAATGATAATGATGCATGTATGATTCCCTAGACCTACTTGGCCTTTATGAGAAACAAAATTATATCATATTTAATATACACTTTTCAACATGAGATTCTTTGTAATTGTACAGATGGGGACGATTAGGTGGAATAGGTTTGCATTAGATTTCTTAATACCAGATGGGGACGAGTAGGTGGAATAGGTTTGTATTGGATTTCTTAATACCAGATGATAATGATGCATGAACCCATATGATTCCCTAGACCCACTGGCCTTTCAGAGAAAGAAAATTATATCATATTTAATATACACTTTTTAACATGAAATTCTTTGTAATTGTACAGATGGGGACGGGTAGATAGCATAGGTTTGAATTGGATTTCTTAATACCAGATGATAATGATGCATGAACCCATATGATTCTCTAGACCCAATTGGCTCTTCAGAGAAAGAAAATTATAAAATATTTAATATACACTTCTCAACATAAGATTATTTGTAATTATACAGATGGGGATGGATAGGGGTCATAGATTTGCATTGGATTCCTTAGTACCAAATGATAATGATGCATGTACGATTCCCTAGACCCACTTGGCCTTTATGAGAAACAAAATTATATCATATTTAATATACACTTTTCAACATGAGATTTTTTCTAATTATACAGATGGGGACGAGTACGTGGAATAGGTTTGCATTGGATTCCTGAATACCAAATGATAATGATGCATGAACCCATATGATTCCCTAGACCCACTTGGCCTTTTAGAGAAAAAAATTATATCTTATCTAATATACACTTTTCAACATGAGATTCTTTGTAATTCTACAGATGGGGACGGGTAGGTGGCATAGGTTTGCATTGGATTTCTTAATACCAGATGGTAATGATGCATGAACCCATATGATTCCCTATACCAAATTGGCTTTTAGGAGAAAGAAAAATATATCATATTTAATATACACTTCTCAACATAGGATTCTTTGTAATTATACAAATGGGGACGAATAAATGGCATAGGTTTGCATTGAATTCCTTAGTACCAAATGATAATGATGCTTGTGTGATTCCTTAGACCCACTTGGCCTTTATGGGAAAGAAAATTATATCATATTCAATATACACTTTTCAACATGAGATTATTTGTAATTGTACAGATGGGAACGAGTAGGTGGAATAGTTTTGCATTGGATTTCTTAATACCAGATGATAATGATGCATGAACCCATATGATTCCCTGGCCTTTCAGAGAAAGAAAATTATATCATATTTAATATACACTTCTCAATATAGGATTCTTTGTAATTGTACAAACGATGATGGATAGGTGGCATAGGTTTTCATTGGATTCCTTAGTATCAAAAGATAATTATGCATGAACCCATATGATTACCGAGACCCACTTGGCCTTTCAGAGAAAAAAAATTATATCGTATTTAATATACACTTCTCAACATAGGATTCTTTGTAATTGTACAGACGAGGTTGGATAGGTGGCATAGGTTCGCATCGGATTCCTTAGTACCAAATGATAATGATGCAACCCATAGGATTCCCTAGACCCACTTGGTCTTTATGTGAAAGATAATTATATCATATTTAATATACAATTTTCAACATTAGATTCTTTGTAATTGTACAGATGGTGATGACTAGGTGGCATAGGTTTGCATTGGATTCCTTACTACTAAATGATAATGATGCATGAGAGAATGTTGCATGTGGAGTGGAAGTAATGAAAGGGATACAATGTTCATATGTATCATACCAAGAACTTCACCATAAATATCAGTTTCCATATCTCTATCTTTTGTCTATAATTACACTGAATTTCTTCTTATATTACACACCTAATATTTTGTTTGTTGTAAGCAAATGGCTTCCGTATACGTCATTGTTCACTACGATGGATCAATGAACGAATGTCCTATTGAAGGAGTTACATTCACTTCAAGAGCACCAAAAGTAGTTGCCCCTAAAAAGGGGCATCAGCCTACAAAGAATGAAAGAAGTTATCCTGTGAAAACTGCTTAGGGAAGTTGTTGCAACCGGGATCACGCGGGGACGGCGATCCGAAAAAAAATTAATAATAATTTTAAAAATTTTAGAAAAGGGAGTCGCCACCACAGTTTATCATGTAAAACTATGGGAAGACTAAAAAACGGATAAGGCAAGTCTGTGAGAACTGGATTTAGGGTTCGGGAGTCGGTTACGTGTAGGAAAGGTGTTAGCACCCTACAACGCCCGTCCTGAGATGATATCTTTAATTAAATATATAAAACGGGTGTGATTTTCAAAATGTTTATTTTCTAAAAAGAGAAAAATGTAAATAAAACAAACAAAAAATATGTTTTACTTTTTAAGGCTCAACAAGGTTTGACCTTACTCCTACGTATTTTCATCAAGGATGGAAAATCAGGGTTATGTAGTTCTTTAGTAGAAAATTTGTTTGTTGGGATGTTTGATACTTTTTAATTTTGGATATTTTTTATGTTTTTTATATATTTTTGAAATTTGATATTTTTGTAATTTTATGGTTTGTTAATTTCGAAAGGTTCGGATTAAAACTTGAACGTCTACACGAGACAAAGTAATTTCGGATTAAACAACGTATGATGCGAGCGATCAATTGGATGTTTAACTGAAATAATTATTTATTATATTTTTGTATTTAAAATTTTAGAGATCGAACGATAATTTCAATTTAAACACCATGTGACGTGCGCGATCATTTGGTATTTAATTAAAATTTATTTAACATATAAAACAATAAAAATCAAGTGTAAAAATCCTTATTATTATTATTAAAAAAATGCACAAAAAAATTAAAATGATATAAAAGAAAACAAACAAATAAATAAATAAAAAAAACACTCGTTCAATGATAAAAAAAAAACTCTTTGTTTGCCTTTTTATTATTATCATCTTTTAATATTTTTTATTCAATGCTAATTCAAAAAAAAAATCAATACCAACACAAACTTAATTCACATACACTAAATCCCATGCTAATATTCACTCATGCTTAATTATGTAAATTCCAACATCATTCTCTCTTTTTTATACAAACAGCATAACCCATTTCACCAGGCCCAAACTAAATAAATCCACTTCCTGTACTCTTTCCAATTATGCATTCTCTCTTTCCTTCATTTTAATTAGTGTCATACCAAAATAAATTGGTTACGCCGTTTTGCCAATACAACAACTCCACTGAAGTGGTTTCAAAACCATTAATTCAATGTACTTTCATGCTCATTATTTGTGCCAGAACAAACACCACGCTCCCTTGCTCAACCAATTTCATCAATCTCATCAATAAATGTTATACTGGGAGCACACTTTTCAAATCCACTCATTCTTCTTACCCCTCTTTTTTACTTACACAGTACCAAAGAAATTAATACACCAAGTCCAAAATCTCACCCTATATTACTGCAATCCAATTCATTCACGTTTACTATTCTTGTATTTTTCTTTTTCTTCGTTTATCTCTCTTAACAAGTCAAGCCCAAACCTGTTAGGCCCATAATCACCTTGATACCCCTAAAACAAATAAGAAAAAGAAGGCTATTGACTTTGGTGTATGCTTATGAGGAAGAGAACGACGCCACTATTTGACAGAGAAAGCAGTGGTGAAGCAATGTTGAATCTAGACCAAAACTTTGGCGACATAAAGCTATTGCAAGGAGCGACGATGGTTATGGTTCGTCAACGGCAGCCCGTGGCGGTTGGGGATGGAGGTCGAGTGGCGGTAAGGCTTGGTGAGCCGGCCCTTCCGACGGCAGCTACAGCAACGAATGCTCGCGGCGATAGCAGCAGGAAAGGAGAGTATGGCGACTGCAAGGAGAGAGTTCATTAGGGTTTTTTCTACAAATTTTTGGCTTTCTTTGGAGGCATGGCGATGAGGTATGGTGGCTAGGGGGTGCGGTTTGGAGGTGTTGTTTTGGCAAGGTGTTTGGCATTATGGTGTTGCGATTTGGAGACAACGCTTGGCTCATTGTTTGGGGAGTGGCTGGGTGACGCGACACGACTCAATGACATGTAGGAGGGGCTTTGCAAGAAGGAAGAGGCAAAGTGAGCAGTGGCTACGACGGAGGTGTTGCCAAGGTCGAGGAGAAGTAGGGCAGATGAGGCGGGGGCAATTGAGCAACTATTGTGATGAATGAAGAGGGGATTCTGAAGGATCTAGAGGAAGTGAGGGGTTTGACGGTGGTCTGGTCATGGCATAGTGAACCGATGGCTGTTAGGCTAAAGAGGACGATAGGGGTTTTGGGTGACTATCATGGTGGATCCAGCATAGCTGTAGTAGTGCAGGGTGATTGCGAAAGGGGTTTTGGCTTGGTGGCTTGATGGCGGAGGGAGAATGACGGTGGCGGTGCAAGGCGTATCAAAGGTTGAGGTTGAAACTTCTCTACTTCGTAATTTTTAGTCCTAAGTTCTAGCTCATTTTGGGTCTCCCTCTCTGTTGTTCTCACTTGGTGATGTTATGTTATGTGTGTCTATGGTTTCCTTTCCGCTTAGTGGTTTGGTTTAATCTTGATGAATGCATAATGTAGGATAATGTTATGTTGAATGTATCAGGTTAACGCTTAACAAGATGTGCAATGAGAATGAAAACAGCGAAATTAACAGAGTAAGTAAACAAATGTTACGTGTTCTTTCCTTCTTCTGTTGCTCCCGATTCAACCCTTCACTTCTTTTCTTGCTAGGTTTTTTATGTGCGAGAATTGGGTCTGGGGCCGAGAGTTTAATGAGAGCTGAAGATTTGAATGAAAGTTGAAGATCTCCCTCCTTCATGAGGGGGAAAATATGTTGTTATATGGGTTGTTGAGTCGCAGGGCAATGAGGTAAAACAAAATGGAGTCAATGAACGTTGGAATGTAACTTGGTGCTATTTGCAGGGATGAAACCATTTTGGTGATAAGGCAGTGCTAGCTGGAAGAGGAAGTGGTGTAGAGGGTTTTATTTTTTGTGAAAATAAGGTAATGTTGGTCCCGGTCATAGATAGGGGAAGCCTTGTAGGGGGTTGAAGCATTGCAGGCGGTAGCACTGTAGGAGAGCAAAGCAAGAGCAGTAAAAACAACCTTGTGTTTGGGACAAGGTTTGGAAATTTGGAGATTTCTCATACAAGGATGGTGCAACTGTCAAAGAGGAGGACTCCAATTCAGAATTTTCTATTTTTTGGTTATTTTATAATTTTCAGAAAAGTAAATGTAAAATGAAAAAGTAATATACCTTTTGTTTATATTTTTTTTTGTTTGTTTTTTCTTTTTTGGACTCTGATAAAGAAGATAAAAAAAAAAAGAACAACAAAAAGATAAAAGTGATTGCATTTTATTTTTTATTTTTTTAAGATGAGAAAGAGATAAAAAGAAAAATTAAACCATACCATTGAAAATTTTTTACTTTTTGAAAATGAAATAAAATAAGAACAAAATCCAAAATTCTAATTAAAAGAGAAATTTTTTATTATTAACATTTTGAGAAATCCGGACAAAATTAGGTGTTGACAAAAGCACAAGAAAGGGTTGCGATGATGCACTTCCGCTACCCAACTAGATGTGGTGGAGGGGTAAGTCATTATACTGCCACTAAGATCACTGAGGATGATGACATTGAGGCGTTGTTCGGCATTTATGACTCCATTGAACTACAAACTAGAGCCTAACTATATGTCACATTCCAAAGGTTTGCATCTTCCTCAACACAATTTCACCCACATCTTTACCATCTTTTCATTGTGAACAATCACAAGTTCCACCCTCGTACTACCACCAATCACAATTGTTGTCCCACCAAACACCACACCCTCTAACATTAGACCTTAACAAACCCACCATCAACATCTTGAGGACTGGGAAGACCAAATTCGGTCATATACCGAACTACTGAGTGGTCTATATGTCAATTTAGATGAACACCAAAACCAACAACATCTTCAAGAACCACTACAAGAGCATCAAGTTGTTGGTTTTCCCGATGAAGTCTTTAATCCTTTTAGTGAGGATGAAGACAACATACTTGAAGCTGTAGATGATGATGAGGGAGAAGATTTTCACGCACAGCAGACAAACAATGAACCACATGAACATAACTCACCTTATGTCCCACCAGTGCACTTTCTACATTTTTCAGTTAAACCAACTGCATATGACCCAAAATTTGGTTATGCCTTTAATCGTGACACGGTGGTCTATCCTCTAGGGACACTTTTTGTAGGACAACGGTTCAACAAAAAAGAAGAAGCTCAAGATGCAATCAATCGTTTCCACATTGTCAACCATTGCACGTACAAGGTAGCATATTCAACTTAATAAAGGCTTATAGTGCAATGTATTCATAATGATTATGCATGGAGGTGTTGAGCAATTTTATGCACCAAAAATCAACACTGGGAAATTATGAAGTTGGAAGGTGTTCACACTTATATGTCCCCTATGATCTCACAAGACCACAATAAGTTGGGGTCCTGAATGATTACACAAAGCATTCATGAAATCATCCAAGCCGACTTCCACACCAGTGTCTACCATAGTAGCTCACTTGAAATCAATCTTGGGATATACAGTCTCCTATATGAAGGCATGGCTAGGAAAACATCTAGCTATAGAAAAGGTATATGGCAATTGGGAAGAGTCGTACCAAAAATTGTCATCCCTTCTAAATGCAATGTAACTTTATGTTCCTAGGTTTATTTGGAAAATAAAGACCCAACCCGCATATGAAGGTAACCAGTTGGATACGAACCACATTATCTTTAAGAGGGTATTTTGGACATTCAAACCATGCATTGATGGTTTTAAATTTTGCAAGTTGTAGTCCAAGTTGATGGAACTTTCTTGTATGGCAAATATAGAGGGACATTATTGGTCGCAGTTACGCAAGATGGCCGCAATAACATATTACCAATTGTGTTTGCCACCGTAGAGGGTGAAACAGCTGAGGCTTGGTTCTTTTTCTTGTGAAACCTACATAGATATGTCACTCTGCAACATGACATCTGTCTCATTTCTGATCGCCACGAATCAATAAAGAGTACATACTCTAGAAAAGGTAGTGATTGGCACAACAATAATTCTATGCATGTGTATTGCATTCGACACATAGCACAAAACTTCATCAGACGATTTAAAAATACAACACTTAAGAAAAATGTTTCCAATAAGGGTTAGTGTCTTTATATGTCAACTCAACCAACTATTTCAATTTTTTCAATTTGTTTTTGTCAATTTTATTAACTGACTCGATTTGGAACAAATAATTATAGCATATGGAATGACAGAGCCACGCTTGTTTTACTACTACAACATAGTTAGAAAGGAAAATCCTAAGGCAGCTTAATGGTTAGATGATATCCCGAGAGAGAAGTGGACTCTTGCATGGAACAACGGTCAGTGGTTGGGACATATGACAACCAATCTAGTTGAGTCAATTAATTTTGTCTTGAAGAAAATAAGAAACCTTCCAATCTCTTCAATTGTAATGGCTACATACACCCACTGCAACAAATTCTTCACAGAAAGAGGTAGACAAGTAGAAGCCATGATGGCTGTCGGACATGTATACTCTGAAGTTGCAGTAAAAGCATTAGAGGATGCACAATCAAAGGCAAACACTCATACAATCCTTTCATTTGACAGAAGGAGCACTAGATTTTTGGTACAAGAAAGACAAAATCCAAGATAAGTGCGACCACCAGGTCGATTTGTAGTTCGCTTGGACAAATTGTGGTGTGATTGTAGGAAATTTCTAAAACTACATCTACCATGCTCCCATGTGGTTGCTGCATGCAAACATGCACACCATGATTTTGCTATGTACATCTGACCCGTGTACACATTGGAACAAGTCTCTCATGTCTATGAAGGCTTATTTGGCGAACTCGGAAACAAAGACTACTTGCCTGCTTACACTGGTCAAATATTATGTCCAAGTCCAGACATGAAAAGAACATCAAAAGGGAGGCCGAAATCAAGTCACATAATGACTGAAATGGACATGAGGGAACAACATGCTCGATCCAAAAAATGTTCATATTGTCAAATGTCAGGACATACTAAAAGAACATGCCCCAACATTACTGAAACATGCACTTCTCGCCATTGATTATGTAAAGTATTCCATGTATAATCAACTAAAGTATTTAATGAATGTGTATTTCTAATCTATTTTCCTCTTTATGTTCAACATGTACTGCATCATTTAAAAAATTAACAATAATTTTTAAGTATTAAACATAACAACATTTAACAACAATTCACAAAGTTGAGATGCCAAAACTTGACCTAAGGTGTCCCCATATTAAAGTAGGGTAACCTATGGGGTTTTATGAGTACACAATCACTATTAATAGACATAGTTATATAAAATGAACTTATTTTTGTGAGTTAACACTCAGTAATTCTTGTTATGGGTATTATATGAGAAGAGAAGAGTTTAATTTCTGAAATTGATCCTCATGAAGACATCTGACTTGAGATGTCAAAACTTGACCTAAGGTGTCCCCGTATTAAAGTAGGGGTAACCTTTGGGGTTTTATGAGTACACAATCACTATTAATAGACACAGTTATATAAAATGAACTTATTTTTATGAGTTAACACTGAATAATCCTTGTTATGGGTATTATATGAGAAGAGAAAAGTTTTATTTCTAAAATTGATCCTCGTGAAGACATCTGACTTGAAATGCCAAAACTTGATCTAAGGTGTCCCCGTATTAAAGTAGGAGTAACCTCTGAGATTTTATGATTACAAAAAATAAAAGAATTTATCATTTAGTTTCTTATAAAATAATTAAAATATCTATAAATAATTTTTTTTTCTATGTATGTTTATTATCACAACATTTTTACAAAAATAATTTTTAATTTTTTTTATTTACTTTCATATCTTTCAAATAAATAAATAATAAAAATTATAAAATTTTACTTTATTTTATTTTAAAATAATAAAAGAAAATTATAAAACTTCAAAAAAACTTTTCGATTTTCGTCGGAAACCCGAATTCTGATTGGTTTTCAAATTCAAAATTATAAATTTTTAATTTGAAATTCGACTCCCGAGAGCGGATTTCTCAATGTATACAGGAAATGGTGTTATTTGGAAAAATAAAGATGGAACAATGTTATCTGGGTAATTAACGTTGAAAATTGGAAACCATATCACTGTGGTAAAAATTTCGTATTTTGATGGTTTCATGAATTTCAATTGTGATTCTAGAGGTTCACATAGCCTAAAAAAACTATCTATTGTTATCTTTTACTATTTTGTTGATTTTAAATAAAAAGAAAAAGAAAACTACACAAGTTATTCTCGGTACATATTTGATTTTATTTAAAGCACGATTAATGAAAAAGGCTTTAACATTTTTGTTCACTGAATTTAAAATAAAAAAAAAAAATCTGCACTCGTTTTTTTTTTTTCATATTTTCAGTTTTTGCTAATATTCAGCACAGTAGCATAATATACAACACTGGATTTTAATGTTTCTGCGCACCTGAATGTATGTTTTTGTTATATACCAGATTTGAAACCCATGAAACTAGCATAGTAATTTGGTTGTTATATTTGTTCAGCATTATTTTTGGAAACAGATTATTTCCATGTTTATTATGGATCAGCTGCACCATACATGGTTTTATATTTTAAACCATTGTAGAAATATCAACAGCACAAACGAAAATAATATAAAGTGAAAGATAAGATTGTTTTAATTAATTCAAAACAAAAATGTGCATGTTTATTTTTCTGGTTTTCATTTAGAAGTTTGGGAATCAGAATTCAAGTATAGAATCTTAGAGAAAATATATTTAAGTTGCACATGTTATTTTCAACATCTATAAATTGGATTCAAAGGAGTATAAGAGATATACCAAAGCAAGTAATCGACTTAAAGATTAACCAAAAGCTTTAGACAATAAGCATTTTAAAAAAAAAATTGTCTAGGTTCAAAATTTAAATTATTTTTCATATTGTAAAGTTATATTTAGTGTCTAAACTTGGAGAAGTGATAATATTTGTTCTAATCAAATTGATTAGTGAAAGCTTTTAATTGATTAAGAGAATTGAATGAACCAGGATAAATCTAGTGTGTCTTGAATTTAAGAGAATTAAATGAACCACGATAAATCTTGTATGCCTTAAATTTATTTATTGTTGGTTATTTATTATCGGCTGCAAATGGTGTTGTAGACTCCATTCAACTCTCTTCTGGAGCCAACTGCACATTTAGTTAATTGTTGGATTAAATGTTTACACTAGGCCAAAAGTTATAGTCGTTAGTCAGAGTATAACTCTTTCTACTTCAGGGCATAGTAACCCAAGTGTCATGATTCGATTGTAACTTGGCCAACTTGGCCTACGTGGGAAAATTGATGCAACCTGCAACAATCTCTCTTTCAGCTTGTCTCAATAGGAATCGAACTCTTCGATTGTGAGTTGGCCCACCTGGCTTACACCACAAGACAATTGTGTAACATGCAACAATCTTTCTATGAACAATTGCCCTACTAGGAATCGAACTTGTAACCTTGCCTCTAATACCAATTGTTGGATTACTACTAAGCCAAAAGTTATAATCATTAGTTAGGGAGCAACTCACTAGGCCAAAAGTTATAATCATAAGTCAGGACATAACTCAATAGGCCAAAAGTTATAGTCATTTAGTCAGGACACAACTCTTTTTACTTAAAAAATATAACAACCCAAATGTCATGATTCAACTGTCATTTAGCCCACTCGATCTTTTATCTTTTATCCAATTTCTCTTTTCTCAGCACAAAAAATACGAAAACAAAAAAAGTGAAAAGCTAGACAAATTAAATCAATGCTTTAAATACACCGTGTATCATAAAGAAAAAAAATTATCAAAGAATTATAAAAAAAAAAAGTCTTCTTGAGATAATATATTCTACCTATATTAAATAAGGATTGCCTTACTAATCCAACATTTGTTCAAATCATAGTAAATCATAGACTCAAAATTTAGTAAGCATTTCCACTTGCCATTGTACACTTTTATTGTAAAAATCTTGAAGTAAAATACATTTTGATATAACTTTTGTTTCCTAGGCTTCCTAACATGTAAATATAACATTTTAGGTCACAACCAAAATATACAACCATGAAAACATCCTAAAACAGAATAAATAAAATCTTGGACACCGGTGATATATTTTTAGCAACCACAAAAGGTAAATATGATATAACTTTTTCTTTTCAAAATCTTTTTCAAAGAGTCTTGGTTGTAGATGGTCATAACATGTCAAATAATAACTTTTATACTTGAAACAAGAGCAAAGACAACATTAAAATACACCTCCAACACATACAAAATAACCATTAAAAAAACACTTAAAAATTAGTCCATTCAGTGATTTCTATTGGTTTCATTTTCCTTTTTTTTAATCTAGGTCCACACTCCATCTCTATGTCTGATTTCCATTATTTCAAGTCCTATGGTCTTACCTATTTTCATATACCCTTCCATTAAGTAGGCCCAAAAATCGTAATTCAATCAAAGCCGCATACAACTTCCCTTCAACAAAGGTGGAACACCAAATAACCCAATAACTAAAAGAATGTTCATAAACAACAACCTCATTGGTTGTGAGAAAGAGGAAGAAAAACAAAGTAAAAATAGACAACCAAAAGACATAATTCAAATAAAACTTCTCTATACCTTGATTTTTTTAAAGCTTTTTCTACTCTTAAAATCATTTTATTTTGTTGGCCTAGAAGAGGTAACAGTTCTTGCAAAGTTAAAATGGTTGTTTTCTAGTTCTTTTTCCTAGCATAAGTGTCTTTCAGTACAGAAGAGAATGATAAAACTTCAGAGAAAAAATATAGAGTGAAAACTTTGGAGGTATAATAATAATAATAATAATAAAAAAAAAGAAATATATATATATATATATATATATATATATATATATATATATATAAAGACATTTTGTGTAATAGAATTTTGTATAATCATAATTCATTAAAACAACATAGACCTTCCCTTTAAGTAAACCAATTAGTCTAGATTTGACCAAATAACCTAATTAACAACTCTAATCCACTACTTATTTTATGTACTTTAATTTAATTCAATCTAATAAATCCAAAGATTAAAATTTAAATTGAATGAATTTGTGTTACTTATAACTTTGCTATTAATAAGTTGACTAAAGTAAACTAGATAGTTATTTTATTCAAGATTTAAATAAAATTTTATCTTACATCTAAACCTGACCATTGACAATTTATTTTGCTAACTCAAATATTCACGCGTTAATTTCCAAAATTTAACTATCATATTTTATTTTTATTTTATCTTTTTCATATTATTATTTTATATTCTATTTTGTTTTACCATATTAAAACTATTAAACGAGATTTTAAAGAATAAAAATACGGAAAAAATTGACTAAAATTGAAATAGTGATTTATAATATTATTATACTTATAATAATAATTATTATCAATATTATACTTTTTTTCAAATTATTAATGTTCTTTAACATTTTTAAAGTTTTTAACATTATTAATATTTATACACAAAATATTATTAATGTTATTGATAACATTATTATTATTATTATTATGGTTTATATTAACATTACTATTATATGTTTTTTAATATATGGAATATTATTAATACTTCTATTCATATTATTTATATTTACATTAATAATATTTTTAATATTACTGATATTATTATTAACATTATTTATATTTATATGAAAAATAGTTTTAATATTATTAATATTTTTTATATTATTTTCAGTTATATTAAAAATATTTGTGATGTCATTAAAAACACATTCAAAACAAGCATTTTTTTTAACTAATGACTATTTTTTTTTCCTTGGAGGGAGACACTTTCTTAAGTTATTACGAAGCAACTCATGTGTCTCTTTCTCTCTCACTCTACAACTGAACTCCCAAAAATAAAAGTAAACAATTAAGTCAATTCAATACCTACTACAAGAAAAACTCAATTTATCTATGGATTATTACTTACGGATCTGTATCTGTGGGTAAATTCAGTATTATCCATGAATTATTACCTACGGATCTGTATCTGTATGTATTATCTACGGATTTAAGTTTGTAGGTATTACCCATAGACATAGGTTCGTATGTATTAGCTTATGTAGGTATTACTCACGAACTATTTCCGTAAGTAATACCTACAGTCTTATGTCCGTGGATAATACCTACGAACCTATGTCCGTTGGTAATACTTAGAAACTTATATTTATAGATAAAATTACTATTATCTCTTATTAATAATGCTCATATTGATTTATTAATAATAACATTAATAAATGTGAATATTATTAACAATATTAATATTTTTATTGATATTATTAGTATTATAATAAATATTATTGGTATTTTTAACATTTTTATTACTATTATTATTATTATTAGTTTTATTAATATTATTATTATCATTGGTATTATTAATAATATTATCATTAATATTATCATTAATATTATATTTATCATTATTATTAATATTAACATTAATAATATTATTCATATTATTACTAATATTATTATTTTTATTATTATTTCTAATATTGTTAGTTATAATATTAGTATACTTATAATAATTATTATTATCAATATTATACTTTTTTTCAAAATTATTAATTTTTTTAATATTTTTAAAGTTTTTAATATTATTAATATTTATACACAAAATATTATTAATGTTATTGATAACATAATAATTATTATTACTATTGTTTATATTAACATTATTATTATATGTTTTTTAATATATAAAATATTATTAATACTTCTATTCATATTATTTATATTTACACTAATAATATTTTTAATATTACTGATATTATTATATTATTATTAAAAATTACTACTACTATTATAATAATAATAATAATAATAATAATAATATTATTATTATTATTATTATTGTTAATAACATTAATAATTATAATTATAATAACAACAATAATAATCATAATATTATCATATAGATTGTTTGACACAGTAGAAATAAATGTAATTAACTTTTTAATTTATTATATTATTATAATTAATTATAAAAATTAATAATATGAAAATTTTGTAACCATTTTTCTTATACATTTTTTGGTATTTATTCTTATAGAAACAACAACTTTATTGATTTAATAACATGTAAGAAATTATTCATAAATAAGTTTTATAGTGTAATTATAATATTATAAAGATTAATGAAAGAAATTGCTTTTACAAATCGTTTTTCAATATCTATTTTTTAATTTTAATAATTATTTTTATTTTGATTATTTTTATAATAATTAGTATTTTAGTTACAAACGCAATAGAAAAAATAACAATTTCTCACTAGTTATTATTAAACAGTTAATTAATTGTGCTGGATAATACACACGCTCAATGATAACGACTTTTTGTATGAACGGGTGGGTGTCAGTGTCTGGGGAAGAAGAAAAAGGGAAAAACACAGCTTCAGAATTGAAAGACAGAGATTGAACTTACCTACGCAGAATCGATAATTTCGAAAGAGATTAGAATTTCAGGCCCGAGTTGGATGAGTTGAATCGGCGGAAATGGGCGCGAGTCGGAAACTCCAGGGCGAGATTGATCGTGTTTTGAAGAAGGTTCAGGAAGGCGTGGAAGTCTTCGATAGTATCTGGAACAAGGTTCTTCTCTTATTCATCTTCTTCAATTTCGAGTTTCTTCTGTTTCCGAATGACACGTGGCGGTTGGTGAGTTAGGTTTACGACACGGACAATGCGAACCAGAAGGAGAAGTTCGAGGCTGACCTGAAGAAGGAGATTAAGAAGCTGCAGAGGTACAGGGACCAGATCAAGACTTGGATTCAGTCCAGTGAAATCAAAGATAAGAAGGTGAAAATTCTGTCTCTTCTTTTAATCTGCTGTTGCTTAGTATATTTTTTTTTTGTTCTTTCCTTCAATTGATGTGGCTTGAATCTAATACTTGCAATGTCGAATTATATATTTTTTGGGCTGTTGGATATTGCTAGAAGTGGGTTTGAGACCTTTTCTACTGGAAATATAGTGCTTTTTCTAGCGGAGAAGCTCTCTGAACCTCTTAAAAGCACTTCTAGCTTGGTATCAAACCACACCCTGTGTTATGTGATAATATGAGAGGTAGAATAGCACCTATGCTAATTTGTGTCATGTCATGAACCAACATATTAAGGCACGAAAACACTGTGTGTGCATGTTTGATGTAGCTTTAGTTTGTTTTAGTGCGTGTTTGGTTTCATGCTGAATTACTTAGCATTGAAATACCACCTAGCGTGATTACCTTTAATGTTTCTTCCACGTTGATAAGTTGATTTTGGGGACCAGAATTGATTTCGACTTGAAACAACTTTAGGTAACTTTTGCTCTGGATAAAAAGTTTGATGCTGAGTTTTTCTGCTAATTTGCTTTTTGAATTAAAATATCCAAAGTGTTAATGCTCACTTGAATGCACTTAAAGTTTGAGAGAATTGATTTTGAGTGTTGAATGTGATTGGGATGTGTGCCTGCATTAATCTATAAGTCACAAATCTTACATTGACATGTGTGGGGAATTGATTCCTTGGGTAAAACAAACAGGTCCTTACTTTCCACTCAAGCATCTATTTGGAAGAATGAGGATAACAAGGATTGAATCTTTAATTATGTGACAATAATAGTTTTGGAATTGTATTATGAATTAAATCTGCCAAATTCTTATGTTGTTGATGGTTTGTTTCCTAATTTTATGTATAAAGTTGTAACTATTTGACTGTGTAAGTGTAAGAAGAAGACATAGAAGCCATCAAATAAGTTTGACCAAAGAAAGATAGACTAATAAATATAGGTTAAAGGAAGATCGAGAAAAAAACTCTAGGGGGATCCACCAACGTACAAAATCCTTTCAGAGAATGGATTCCACTTCTAAGGGTGCATAACTACATGGATAAGCTCACATGGATAAGCTCACACTGACTTGTCAAATTGGGATCCAATTTGTTATTTCTTTAGGAGACATTAGGAAGGAATTGGAACGTAATAATTTTTATTTTGTACAAAAGAAAAAGAGGTTCTCTATTCATTCAAACACTCTACAATGAGATAGAGATACGAAAGAGGAAAAATTGAGGAATTATAGTACTTTTGATTGAAAAATTGATATGATTTATTTTGTGCTTTTAGCTCAATGATGAAATGGGTCAACCACTATAGGATCAAACCTTGGGGGAATTAAATTTTAGATTAAAATGTCCTTTACGAAGAATTGGTTTTTAATTGAATTTGAAAAAGTGGGTGGACCCATCTAGTATCTAAATGCTTTTCTTGTTGAGGTATGATTTGTTGATGGATTTGATGGGTCATGATAGAATTCGTAGACAAGATCCTTATCTTTTGGTATTAGAGAAGCCTACCTCCAAAAGGAAAACCTGATGCTATGGGAATGCACATTTCACTCTAATTCTCAAACACTATATCAATGTTTTTCTCTTGATCTTAATTGATATTTTGTGTCTGTTGATGCTTTTTTCTCTTAGTCTTCCCATATTATACACACGTTTCTCTAATGAAGACATATGCAATCACTTTCCTACCGTTGTCAATCTTCCTTCTTCACCACCAAATGACTTTGCCATGCCTCGAATGCATCTCCAACACCTTTTTAGGTGTCTCAATGCTGCCCATGACCTATTGACATTCCAATGTGAGACCCTCTTTGATGAATAATCATATAGTAGAAGCTATGCCTAATCCTTCCTCAACATTATCTCCCGTATCGGATCCGGTCTCCTCCTTTGAAAATAATTGACCTATTGTGATTCAAAAAGGTATATGTTTTACTCCCTACCCTTCTCTCTACTATACTAACCTCAATTATCATCAACTTTCCACCTTATATTATTACTTGATTGTTGTGGTTATTTTCTATTCCTTTTCCTTAGTTTCCAGATGAAGCTTTATCTCACCTAGAATGGCAACAAACAATGATTGATGAAATTCAAAGTAGTGGTACTTGAAAGTTGGTTCCTTTTCTAGCTCACAAATCAATTATTTGGTGTCGGTTGTTGTAAACTCTTAAAATAGGTCCTGATTGTAATATTAAACATTATAAAGCTTGCTTGGTTTCCAAAGGATACATAGAAATCTCTAGAGAACATTATATTGTTGACATTTTCACTCTTGTTGCCAAAATGACATATAATCAACTTCTCTTCTCCATTGTTTCATCTTGACATTAAGAATGCATTTCTACACGTTTTCACAATCCCTATATGCCTTTGTTAAAATCTCGTGTAAACTAGCATACTTATGTGATCTCACGTGTACAAGGAATGTTGATAGTAGGTGTGGATGGAAGATCAAGAGAGGTATGGATTGTTGCGAGATCGAGAGGTTGCATGTTGAATCGTGGGATCATGCACCTTGTCGGTCCTTTTCATCTTGCGCAACTAGGGTTCGACCACCAATAGAAACACAATATCCGGAAGTAGATCTTCTATCTGATGGAGACCCTGCCCAATCCGCATCTGTATAACATACAACTCCAGTATAGTCATTATGACCTTATAGCAGGCCTTTTCTAGGAGAACCTTTAATGTACTTCAATATATGAGTAACTGCATTCAAATGATCAACACATGGAGAGTTAAGGAATTGACTCACCACACTAACTGCAAAAGAAATATCAGGACGAGTAATAGTAAGATAGTTCAGCTTTCCAACTAATCTTCTATACTTCTTAGGATCTGAGAGGGGCTCCCTCTGACTAGGTAGAAGTTTGACATTAGGGTCCATGGGTGTCTCAACAGATTTAGAATTCAGTAACCCAATTTTTTCCAAAAGATCTAATGTATACTTTCTTTGAGAGATAACAATACCATGATTGGATTGTGCTACCTCAATCCCTAAGAAATATCTAAGTTTACCAAGATCTTTGGTCTGAAAATGGTGACAAATATGGTGTTTAAGTTGAGAAATGCCATGGTGATCACTACCTGTAAGAACAATGTCGTCAACATATACAATTAGATAGATACATCCAGCATTCGAATGACGATAAAAAACTGAATGATTTGTCTCACTACGAGTCATACCAAATTCTTTAGCAACACTACTAAACTTTCCAAATTAGACCCTGGGAGACTGTTTGAGACCATATAAAGATTTGCGAAGACGACATACCAATCTAGAAGACTCCCCCTGAGTAGCAAAACCTGGAGGTTGCTCCATATAAATTTTTTCTTACAAATCCCCATTAAGAAAAGTATTTTTGACATCCAATTGATAAAGAGGCCATCTTTGAAGAGCTGCCATGGCTATAAATAGGCGAACAAATGCCATTTTTGCCACGGAAGAAAAAATATCACTATAGTCCAAACCAAAAATTTGGGTGTAGCCTTTAGCCACAAGACGAGCTTTGAGACGATCAATAGTGTCATCAGGACCAACTTCGATTGCAAAGACCCACCTGCAACCAACAACAGATTTCCCAGAGAGTAAAGAAACGAGTTCCCAAGTTCCACTGCTCTGAAGAACACTGAGTTTATCAAGTATAGCTGGACGCCAACCAGGATGGGCTAAAACATCACCTACAGATTTTGGAATAGACACTGAAGAAATGGATGAAAGGCAAGCATAAAAAGGTTGAGATAGTCTATGATAACTCAAGGTAGTATAATGTGGAGAGAGATTACGAGTAGAACGTATACCTTTACGAATGGCAACGGGAAGATCAGGTTCAACTGTCAGAGCCGGAGGAGACGAAAGATCTGGCACCGGAGGAGAATCACTTGGTGGACGTTGGGAAGTTTGACGACGACTATAAACCTTAAGAGGTGGTGAAGGAGGCAACTCAATATGAACACTAGACATGATGAAGACGCAATAGGAGAAGATAAAGACTTAAAATAAAAAGAAGATTCATTAAAGGTAACATCTGTAGAAATGAAATAACGATTAAGTGAGGGTGAAAATATTTATATCTTTTTTGAGATCTAGTGAATCCTAAAAAGACACATTTATGTGACCGAGGAGATAATTTATCAATCCCCGGACTAAAATTGTGAACAAAGCATGTAGATCCAAAAACTCTAGGGAGTAAGGGATGGAGAGACTCATGAGGAAACAAAATAGAGTGAGGAATTTATTTTCTAAAACTGAAGATGGCATATGATTAATAAAATAACATGCGTTAAGAATAGCGTCACCCCAAAAACATTGAGGAACCCCATCATAAATTAAAAAAGTACGAGTAGTTTCAACAAGATGTCTATTCTTGCGCTCAACCACCCCATTTTGTTGAGGTGTATAAGCACATGAAGTTTGGTGAAGAATGTCATGAGATTTCATAAAAGTGTTAAAAGAATGATAAAGATACCCACGAGCATTATCACTGCGTAAGATTCAAATTGAAACTCCAAATTGATTTTAATTTTATTAAAAAAGGTTTGAAATGTAGAAAATAACTCAGAACGATTTTTCATTAAAAATAACCAAGTGCATCTTGAAAAATCATCAATAAAAGTAACAAAATATTGAAATCCTAAATTAGACTTAACACAACTTGGTCCCCAAATGTCAGAGTGAACTAAGGCAAAAGGGGACGAAGCACGTTGGGAGACACTACTAGGAAAAGAACTGCGACTATGTTTTCCTAAAAGACACAACTCACAAGATAAACTAGACAACTTGGATAATTTTGGAACAAATTGCTGCATCTTGGCAAGACTAGGATGACCCAATTGTGCATGAAAGAGAGATGGAGAATCCATAACCGTGCCAAAATGTACAATTGTTTGGAGGTAATAAATACCATGAGACTCACATCCAGTGCCAATTATCCGTCCTGAACTCCGGTCCTGTAAACAAACAGAATCTTTGGTGAAAGAAACAACACAATCAAGGGAACGAGTGAGACGACTAACAGATAACAAGTTAAAAAGTGACCCAGGAACATAAAGAACATTATCAATAGGCAAAGAAGGAAAGAGATGAATAATACCAATACCATGGGATGAGACCTTAGAACCATTAGCCATGGTAATGGAAGGTAAATGGCTAGAGGTAGGCAAAGAAGAGAAAAATGATTTATTACGAGTAATATGATCTGTGGCACCTGAGTCTAGAACCCAAGAACCACGAGAATTAGAATGGTGAGCCCAACAAAAGAGATACCTGTATGTGCAACAGATGCAGTGGAACAAGAGTTCTGACGATCCTCATACCATTTAAGAAATTCATTAAAAATAGCAGGTGGACCTGAGGTATCAGATGAAGTAAGATCCATGGTAGATGGTGGCACAGGAGCAACTTGGACAACCGCAACAGTTGAAGAAGCGACAGCGGTAGCCATGAAAGAAGCCAGAGGAGAGAGAAAAAACGCGAAAATTCAAACGGGTTCCGATCAAGATAATGAGGACAAATCCAGAACACTCGCAGGACGACGATTACAATGACGTTAATCGCCGCCGGAAAAGTCGCCGGACGCGCCGCCATGCGCGGCGGCAGCGGTGGCGGTGACCGGAATGAAAACGGCGACTGCAGACGCGTTGCTGCTTCTATCGCCACGATTCAAACGGCACAGTGATCATCTAGACGAGGCGCTCCTGATGGTGGTGTCGCCGACCCAAGCGGCGGCGGCGAAGGAGGCGACGACAAAGGTGACGGCAGTGGCGGCGGAGGCAAGTGAATGAGAACGGTGAACAGTGGGTTCATCGAAAAAAATTTAACCCTAACCCTAGACTCTAGATACCATATTAAAATAAAGAAATAGGTATAGGATTAATTTCTTTGTATCAAAATACACACAAAGGGTTGTTTATTTATAGATAATAAGAGTAATAGAAATAGTAATAAAATAACAGATTCTATTTTCTAAGTATAAATTTAGCACTTGTGCTGTCTTAAAAGCACCCGTTTTCAGCTTAATGTCTTTCTATTTCTTATAATTTAACTACATGATTGGTTGGGTATGTCCTTTCGGAAATTTGCTTATGGAAAAATAAGAAAGAGTGGGCCAAAGCAGGTGGACTAGAAAGCAATATCTAATGGGCAATTGTTTCCTGCATCCTATCAATTCTTATCCTATATTTTGATGCTCTATTTTCTGGTTAATACGAAGAAGATTGGTTTTTTATTCTCTTTGATTGAATGACAAGTTATAGATAACCAGAGCATATTTTGGTATGGATCAGTTAAGTTATGTTTGCTACTATGATATGTTTTGTCTGTTCAACTGTTCTACATTTTTTTCTTTCTAGTTTTGCTTAGATGGTGGTATTGCTGGTTTGGCTTGTTAGATCGTTTGTGGTATGAAACGTTCTTGAACTAAATTTTGGATTTTTAACTTGATTTTGAATTTGACATTTGTTTCTCTTTTAACTCATTGTGGCATAGGTTAGTGCCTCATATGAGCAGGCTCTGGTGGATGCACGCAAGCTTATTGAGCGTGAAATGGAACGATTCAAGATATGTGAGAAGGAGACAAAGACAAAAGCATTCTCTAAAGAAGGCTTAGGTCAACAGCCCAAAACTGTGAGTTTTTAGCTTGTGGATACATTCCTTCTTTTTTTTTTTTTATATCATTTTGGGCCTACGTTGGTGTACTTATGATGGAGTTTTTCATTCTCAATCCTTTGTGACAGGATCCTAGGGAGAAGGCTAAATCAGAGACAAGGGATTGGTTGAACAATGTGGTATGAAATTGATTGCTATGAATAACTTTCATATTTACTCTTGTTGTCTTGAATTTGATTTGTAACCTAACTCAACCCAAAAGTTAGCTCCTGATGTCATTCAGGTGAGAATTACTCAAGCCTTTATCAAACACACACACACACACCCCTCATGCCTGGAACGTGGCATATAGAGTGTGGAGATTGTTTTAGGAAGGGAAAGTCATACGGTCTAGTTGACTGTGTGGTAATCAATGGGGCCAAGTTCTTTTTTTGGATAATGGAATATGTATCAATTTAAAATCTATCATGGGATCTGATACTATCTTGGGGCTAACTCAATTCCAAAAGCTATCTCTTTAGATGAGGATTGCCCAAGCCTCTTTATAAATTCTATGGTGGCTGTATTCGTAGTTGATTGTGATCAAAGTATGGACATTATTATTGCTTTTATAGCTTGTATGCTTAATATAACTTCATAGTATTAGGAAAATAATTAGTCATTCTTGCTTTGTCTCTAGTGGTTCCTGCAAGTTGCAACGTGGAAAATAGTGCAGGTTCACTGTTGACTGTTTAGATACCTTTTCACTGATGAAATTTCTTTTTTGAAGTTGGTTCTCGACATTTTCTTTCCATAATTGTGTTTATACAAGTCTTCTGCCTGCTTCACATCATATGATTAACATTGGAGTGTCTCTGTTTATACAAATTTACTGCCTTCTTACTTCATGATTAATATTTGGAGTGTCTCTGTGTAGTCCCAGAATATCTAGAAGAGATTATATTTATCGGAACTTTGAATAGCATACTTATATTTCTTCCTCTGGAAATATTATTTTAAATGTTTGAGTAGGTTGGGGAATTGGAATCTCAGATCGATAACTTTGAAGCTGAGCTTGAAGGACTTTCTGTAAAGAAAGGAAAGAGCAAGCCACCCAGATTGGTATGTTGTAGTATAGGAAATATAATTTATGGGACTGATGATTTATCTATATCGGAATCCCTTGATTTATGCTGCAGTTATTTAATGACATTCGATAATTAGGAGGATTAATTGGCTGACAGTATATTTAATATTTGTTGTACAGGATTTATCCTGAATTGTAGGGATATATTATATCCATCATAAATTAGGATTTTTCAGTTAAAGTCTTTTGTATTCTATTTAAGAGAAATTGCTCTTCTATGAATAATATCCGAAATAGTTTTTCTGACAATCTAAGTCTTGGCTATTCAAATGTTTCTGTTTTGTTGGTCAGATACATCTAGAAACATCAATTACTCGGCACAAGGCTCACGTGAAGAAATGTGAGTTTATCTTGAGGTTACTAGATAATGATGAACTAAGTCCAGAGCAGGTGAATGATGTCAAAGATTTCTTGGATGACTATGTAGAGCGTAATCAGGTTTGTCTTGCATAAGCTTAAACACTTTCTATTCTGCTTTTAAACACTATCATTGAGGAAATTAATTTATCTACCATTTGTATAGTCCTTGATGCGAGTCTTGAGTTAGTTAGTGTGAGCAAATAACTCCTTTTACTAAACACTTAGTTAGTTAGTGTGAGTGTGTAACTCCTTTTATCGGACTGTTAGTTATAGACATCATTATATGTTGCATTCTATTAGGGTACTTTGTTACATTGGTCACTGTCAGGTCTTAATTCAATCCTTCAAAGCCAGCTTTAATGTGAGCTTTATACCTTATTTATATAATATTTTAGCCACATCTCTAAATGATATGGGATCTTCAACAAGTTGTAACTGGTCTAGTTAATTAGATGAGCTTCTGGAGTCTATATATAACTCTGTCAATAGAAGTTTATGACTTGTACAAATCTCAGAATACCATTCAAAATTTATGAATTGGTATTAATGTTTTTTCTTTTTTTGTAGGAGGACTTTGAAGAATTTAGTGATGTTGATGAGCTATACAGTTCACTACCCCTAGATAAGGTGGAGTCACTTGAAGATATTGTAACTATTCCCCCTGGTCTTGCTAAGGTATTTGTTTAATGATTATTGCTATGTTGCAAATACTGAGAGGTGCACAACAGCACACATTAACACATATTGATGCATCTGTAGTTGCATGTGTTCTAGCTTCTGTTTAGATACCTTTTTTCTTCCTTTCTTTATTACAAAGCTGTCATAAACTGCAAATTAAAGAATTGCTTCCTGAAAATAAGTTAATCTTATGCACATTAGAGTTGTGTTACTGGATTTGGGCACTCTTTTCTTAATCCACTAAGACACTTTTTACGGGAAAAATCTGTGATGGTAGTATTGAGCTTTAAAATAGACAATACCTCGAATGTAGTGATAGATTCTAATGATGTCATTTTAGTGAACTTGAGTCAGAATATTGACGTCAAATGTGGCACAAAAAAGGAGAGTTCCAAGTCACTCTGGGAGCTTGTTTTAGAACGTCCAAAAGTCCCATATACCTAAGGAGTTGAGGTCAAGGGAAGCTTGGAAACACCTACTTCCTTAACCCACTGAGACGTATTTTAAAAACAAAACTTGATGAAAGCATTAAATTTGCAAAACAAACACGCCTTGATTGCAGTGATTTTAATTGGAATAGAGGTCATCTTTGAGTTAACTATACAGCTATAGTGATTTTGGGATTTGGCTGCTCTGTGTCACTACTTGGGATTGAGAGCTGAATAATTGCTTGCAATAATTTTCTTTTCCCAACTTGATTTAATGAATTTTTGTACTGGATTTCGATTGTTTCTACTGCTTCAAATGTACCTTTTTGGTATCCATATTTTTTGTTGAGATTTCCTTTATGTTTATATACTATAATTTTTATATATATGGATCTCCTAATTTATTTAATATTTCGGCAGGTGGCACCTGTGCTTAGCTTGAAGCCTTTGCCCACATCAGCTTCAGCATCACAAACATCTGTGTGTATTCCGCTATTCTTACTTCTCTGAGCTGAGAAAAATTGAGTCATTATTATTGAAAAGTAGGGAACTTTTTTCAGAAATATTCAGTGGGAATATTTATGCGGTTTATTTTCAAAAAAATAATGTGCCTGTCGAGACATAAGGCTCACTTTGCCTTTGTAATTGTTTTTTCTTTTTTTTTTTTTTTTTTTTTTTTTTTTTTTTTTTTTTTTTTTTTTTTTTTTTTTTTTTATGGTTTTCATGATATATAAACAATGTAGGAAAGGTTGTGATGAGTTTTGGTTAAACCCAAGTTTATGGGAATTTTGATTTTTAATTGTCAAATGTTATAACTTATTTTCAGTGGCATCACTTTATGTTAACAAAGAAAAACCTATAGCTTATGGGCAACTCCATTTATTGTTGATTGGTCCTTGTATGGTCAACTCCGATTTCTAATCATCAAATGCTTCTTTCCAGGAGCAAGCTGATGATACAGCTTCTCAGGATAGCAATTCTGATGTTGGTGCAAGAACTCCACCTCCTAAAAGTAGTACAGTTAGTTCCACTGCTACAACACCAGCAGGGAGTTTTGCAACTCCTGTTTCAATAAATGTTCCACTGTCTAACTCGTCAAGTCCACCAGCCATTTCATCAGTCACACCTGGTTCAAATTCTGTTCGGAGTTCCTTGGAATTTAGTAGTGCTGTCAGTGCTTCATCTTTTGTAATTCAGTCTAGCAGTATGAAAGAGGAAGAGATTAATAGTTTCCCTGGCCTAAGACCATCTCCATCACTTTCAGATGTTGCACTCATAAGGAATATCAGCAGAAGCAGCCTATCGAATCAAACAACAAATAGCATACCTCTTGTTTCTGCAAACATGGTTTCCAGCAATGGGCCTCTTGGTTCAGTTTCTCCAGCTTCTGAAATAACCAAGAGAAACGTATTGGTTGCTGATGATAGACTTGGAAGCAACGGGATGGGGCTGGGGCCGGCTCTTGTATCCCCTTTAAGTAATAGAATGATTATGCCTCAGGTTGCAAGGGCTAGTGATGGAACTTCCTCAGTTGACTCTAGTAATGCCAACGAAGGTGCAACTGTGTCTGGGAGAGTTTTCTCCCCTTCTGCTATTTCTGGCATGCAATGGAGACCTGGAAGCCCCTTCCAGAATCAGAGTGACGTGGTACACTATTGCTCTTGAATTTTCTTTTGCTGTTCCAACTGCCACATTGCCTTTTGTTTATTTGTTGTACTCGAAGTGTGAACTATTAGTTACTTTTCTTCTCGAATTATAAGTACATCATTCATTAATGATCTAACTTGGAATTTTGCTTATATTCTATGTTGTTTGAACTTGTAACTTGTATATAGTTCCAAACTGAAGATAGTGGTGTAATGTTATTAATAGACAATAAAATCTAACCTACCCTACCATGCAACCTTACCCTTGCATATCAAAAGAGGCTGTTTCTGGATTTGAATCAGTGACCAATCGGACACGTAGGCTTAACTTTACTGTGGTGCCAGGCTTGCCTTCAATGTTATTAATGGACAATATCGGATAAAATCATGTGCAATTAGATTGTTATACTATTGGTTGTTCATTTAGTTACTCAGAGGTACAGGACATCAAATTCTTCTAATGAAATATAGCTAAATATTTAAGCTGTGTATGCATTTGATATCTAGAATCCATTATTTTATTAGACCGAGTCATACACTGTTACTTAAATTGCATGCCACCCTCAGTTTTATCATATCTTATTTGTTGTACTTCTTATCTGATACAAACTGTATCAGAAGAGATGCAAAGAAAGAATGATGGAACACTTTATCAAAAAAGAGAATGATCAAGTCCCCAGGTAATTTGGGAGCACTAGCAACATGCAACTTCACCAAACTAATACCCTTCTGTTCCTGCCCTTACTATTTATACTCTTCTCACTTCTATTCTTTAACTAATATAACAGTGTTTCAGTTATCCTGGTACAAAGCCCAAGGTTTTGATCCGCTGCTGCCCTCATGTTTCTCCTAACATAGTCCCATCTCTTTATAGAGGATCTCCTATCACTATCATATAAGTATAATCATGTTTTATGATAAATTTTCACCCAATAGACAATTATATGGTGATGTATATAAAGTGTTTTAAGGTTTGTGTAGAGAATCCAATATGTACGGAGATTTCCAGAAGACTAGAACAAGTATATACTCTTCAAAATGAATTATGCATTTAATATTGTTTGGCTTATCGTTTCAGTAATCATATAGTTGTACGGAGTTAATCACAGGTGATGATTGTTGTTTGAACCTGATTGTTTAATAATTTTTATGATGAATACCTTTAACCATGAATTTTCATGCCTTCTCTTGTCTTTTTCCTTTTTCTCTTGAGACATTTCTTGTTCTCTTGCTTTTCTCTTTTCTATCTCTATCTTAATGAATTATTTAATTATCAAAGATTAGAAAAATCTTTTATGCTTGTTTTAGTGACTTTGGTGATCTTCCATTCATTTTAGGTCAGCACATCTGCTAATTTATATATGAAAGTATTTTGTGGATGAGTATGTATATAGGCCTATTCACATGAAAAATGTTACTTGGTTGCACATACAGACCTATGTTAGGGAGATGCTCGTTTTTAGCATCAGTTTTGAGTCTCGTACTACCACAAATAGTTCACCTAATATGGCTAGATTTTTTAGTTTTTTTCTTTTTTGTTATTGATTAGTTGAATGAAAGTATGTAGTTCATAAGTTGGTCTGTGAAGCAGCTATATATCTTTAGTTACATAGAAATGCATTGTTCTGGCATGCAAAATTGGAGTAGAAGCATAACATACTTATTAGTACATGTAATAATGACCTGGGAGTAAGGATTTCATGGGATGGGACATATGCTGTGCAGTTTATCTTTTTTTATACATTTGAAGGGACTTATTTATTTTATACTTCAGGGTCATGTTCGTGCAAGAACTGAAATAGTTCCTGATCAAAGAGAAAGATATTTACAGAAGTTCCAGCAAGTGCAACAACAAGGGCAAATTGCCCTTCTTAATATGCCATCTTTTGCAGGGGGGAATCACAAGCAGTTTTCTTCTCAGCAACAAAATCCTCTCTTCCAGCAGGTATCATTTTTCTTCGTTTTTTTTTCTCTTTTTACACGGAATTTAAAGATTGAAGATTCATTATGGGCCAAAATGTCCATGATTCATTGTATAGTTAGAAAATTAAAATTTTATCTATGCTTCTTTAACGCTTGACTTTAAAGGTAGAGATGCTAGCCTTTTGCATTTGCTGGAATCCTTGAGTTATCTAACCTAAATATGCAAGTCCGTGAATTCCTTCTTGTATATTTTGGTCACAGCTTTTGCTTGGGCTCTATATTGTATACATATACTTGGTTACGGATACATTTGGGAGTTGAATTTATTGCTTTTGTTTCTTTAGGAATCATAAAGAAAATTGGGAAAAAAAAGTAGTCCATTATTTTCTTTCAATTAGTTTAATTATACAACTCATTATGATAGAAAAGAAGCATTTATGAAAACAGTTTAAATTCTTTTGACCCCTTGTACATGCCTTAACAATTGTTAAATTATAGGAAAAAAGAGCCACATTGAGTTAAAGTCAATATAATATATAGAGTGTTGGATGAAAGAGGCTTTAGCCCATATTCTTTTGTTATTTTTATCTATAAAATAAATAGTCCTATGTATGTATTTTACACAAGAGAGATTAATCCTATATTTAACATAGTATCTAGAGTTAGGTTAGATCCTTATTTTTTTCGATAAATGTAATGTTCACCGGTGACTTCCTCCACTGTCGCTGTCGCCGTTGCTGTTTGGATTGACGCTCACCATCAATGTTCTTGTTTTGGAAGCTTGTTTTTTTTTTAGTATTTTTCTCTCTCCTTTGCATTATGGCCTCTTTTGTTGTCACTATGCCTGATCCATCTATTTATAGTAATTATGTGAATGTCCATCTGTCCATTGACAAATTGGATGGAACTAATTAAGATATTTCGACCTCAGACATTAAACTATGACTTAAGAGTCAAGGTTATGTTGATCATCTTATTCAGGGTATAACCAATATTGACAAAAATGAGGTTCTTGTTAGGTTAAAAAGTTGATGCTCAATTGATGCAAACCCATTTCCAAGACTGCAGACAAGAATAAAGAGGTCATTGAGTTAGAGACTTGAGCTTATTAGGAGTTTGAGCCCAATTGGACTTGTTTGGGCCTACAAACAAACTTTTGGACCCAAGTTCAAATTGAAAAAGATCACTCTAGAGATTTTAGAGCATCAGGATTACAAGACCTCTAGTAATAATTGTATAGAGTACTGTAGAATTTATTTTGGACCAAGTAGAATAGAATTTGGGACAAGTAGTGTAGGGTTTCGGGCATTGAAGCTCAAAATGACACGTGGACGTCCACCTTAGAAATAAGCATCCAAGAAAGTGTCACTTAGGAAGATAAAAGGCGCCACATGTGCATATGAAGTTTCCAACTAGGTGTCACATGCGAAGCTCCTCTCCAAGCTTCTTTTGCTAGTTGTCCTCTCATTGGAGAGGATTTCAAGCTTCGGCTGCAAGCTAACCTTGTCACGTGTCACTCCTTCAATGGAGAGGATTTGAGCCAATCATGAGGAGCCACTTATCAACATCTTAATGGAGAGGTTTTTTAAGAAGCTTGCTCAACAAGTTAGGGTTAGGGTACAGTTAGGGTTAGACGTCTACTACAAAATTTTTTACAAAAATGGTGCAAATTTGCACCAAAAATACACAATTGGATAGATTTTAAAAAAATTACAGATTTGGGTAAGTTGTGTTCGGAAGGACGAGTTTAAAATGAAGAAGTTGTGCTTCCAAGCATGACTTCACTTTCAGAAAAAAAATTACTTTGTTTTGTCCAAAGTTGTGTTTGATAGTACAAGTTGCAATCTCTATTTTTTTAAAAAAAATACCCCTTCACCAAAGTCGTGCTCTAAAGCACGTTTTTTTATGCACACCACACTCTTCCTTCCTGAACCATCAACTATCCATTCAATTCTTTCTCAATCTTCAATTTCATTTCACCATATTGTATTTAGTGTATCTGTATCTTTCAACTATTTTGTATATCTTCTCCTTTTCCAAAATTTATTTTTAAATGGTGGTATATGTTTTTGCTAGCATGGCTTGTTTGTTTAAGTAGATTGGCTACACCTTTGAGATGGGTTGAGGCAGTAACAAAAAAGGGAAATTACTGTATGTTATGTTACCCATTCAAAATCTTTTTGGATTGTCCAGATCTCTTAATTGGATTAAATTGATCTAGGGGTTGTCCTATTGTAATAAGCAAATATGTTCATATGATCTCTTTGTGGCCAGGCTTGGCTTGCTTTGTTTCTCTCTCCTTTTAATCCCTTTGTCATAATGAAGGATTTAGTCAATTATGGAGTTGTTGATATAGAATTTGAAAGCTATATAATTGATTTATAATTAGTTATTAGTTGGATGGAGGCCCTACATCTTGCGAATTCTGAATCTCATCTTTGTTAAAATCACTATGGAGTAAAAGAAAAAAAAAATGTGCTTTAGAGCACGGCTTTGGTGAAGGGAATTTATTTTTTAAAAAACAGAGATGGTAACTCGTGCTATGAAACATAACTTTAGATAAGACAAAGAAATTTTTTTTTTTGAAAATGAAGTCGTGTTGGGAAGCACGATTTCTTAATTTTAAACTCATCCTCCAAGCACGACTTACCTAAATCCGTAATTTTTTTTTAAAAACTACCCATTTGTGTATTTTTAGTTCAAATTTGCACCATTTTCGTAAAATTCCCTCTATTACACCTATAGGTGAAGCTTGTACTTAAAAACTCAGTTTATGAATGAGTGTTAAAATGCTGACTAAATTAAGTCTTGTCTCCTTGTTCAAGAACTCTCTCTAGAGTACTGTATGCAGGACTTTTCTCTAATCTTTCTCTTAGTGTGTTGGCTTAACCTCATCTAAGTTTTCATTGAATATTTTGGAAGAAACTGGATTAATGAATTCAAAATCTGTTGACACTCTCATGGATCCTAACGCCAAACTCCTTCCTAATCAAGGGGAACCTCTCTCAGATTCTGAGGAGTACAAAAGATAAGTTAAAAAATTAAACTATCTTATTGATACTTGTCCTGATATTTCATTTGTTGTCAGTGTGGTGAGTTAGTTTCTTTATTTTTTATTCCCCATGTGTAGATCATTGACATGTAGTCATTTGTATATTGAAGTATATTAAAAGTTCACTTGAAAAAAAACTTACTATATGCTCACAACGAGCATACTAGAGTTGGATGTTATTCAGACGTTGATTGGACAGGATCTCCTAATAGATCTACTTTCAGATATTGTGTTTCTATTGGTGATAGTTTGATCTCTTTAAAGATCAAGAAACAAAATGTTGTGGCCAGGTCTAGAGCTTAAGTGGAATGTAAAGCTATGGCCTGAGTTACCTATGAGCTTTTTTGGCTTAAATAATTATTTAAAGAATTGCAATTTGAGAGGTCACTCAAATAACACTAATGTGATAATCAAGTTGTTCTTTATAGTAGCTCAAATCTCGTATTTCATAAAAGGACCAAAAGTATTGAGATTGATTGTCATTTTCTTTGAGAAAAGATTGTATTTGGAGACATCAAGACTGAGTTTGTTAATTTGAATGATTAGTTAATAAATATTTTTACTAAATCTTTACGGAGACCTAGAGTTGATTTTATTTGTAACAAGTTTGGTAGATACGATTTATATACACCAGCTTGAGGGCTTAGCCCATGTTTTTTCTATTGTTATTCCTATCTATGAAAAAAAATACCTATGTGTGTATTTTGCATAAGAGAGATTTGATATTCTCTAATAACAAAGATATGATACAAGAATAAATAATAACTTTTCAGTAACATATATAATCAAAATATTCTTGATTATAAAGAATTTTTGCTTTATTTTTGTAATTCTAACACTTACCCTCATGTTGGAGCATGTAAGTCATATATTCAACTTGCTACAAATATGATCAATCCTTGGTCCTCTTAAGAGACTCGGTGAAAATGGTGGCTAACTGTTTAGTAGAGTTCACAATTCTAGTGATGTGTCCAGACTTCCACCTTTCTTTTTTCTAAGAAATAACAATCTACCTCAATATGTTCTATAAGACATCTTAAATAGAATTTATTGAAAAATTGTTGTGATCTTTCTTATTCTCTTTAGTTCCCTCTCATTCATTGTATCTAAAATCGCTTATTTCATTATAAATATGAGATTGTAAGAGGGAAATTCACTCTCTCAAATTCATTCTTTTGTATTTTTCTCAAGTTGGTATTAGAGTGGGTTGATCTCGCTCTGCCTATCTCTGTATGACAAAGAAATCACCGTCTGATCACTGTTTGCCACTAGAGTTTCGTTTGCTGACGCTTGGTTTTTGATGTGCCTTGAGGAGCGTGTCCCAACCTAGGTGGCCGTGTCCAAAATCCAATAGACTTGTCGTCATGTGCCGTCTTCCTCTCGGCCGACCTAGGTGTGTGTCTCTCATGCCCTACCTTCCAGTGATTAGAATCCTTCTAGATCGCCATTGGTCAACTTGTCGGAGCCTTCTAAGCTTGCTTTCACCCTCAGTTCTTTGTTTTGATACCATTTAGTGAGACATCAAAAGTTGCTCACGGTTTCTCTCTTGCAACCCTAGGGTTGTCCTCGATTCTTTCTCTATTGCATTATAGGACTGTGTCCTTTTCTACCTTGTTTCAACTTGTCTTCAGGAACTATCTCCTCTTTTTTCGGAACTCCAACCATAAATTATAGGAAATTAAATGGGAAAAACTACTTTTCTTTGTTTGCTTCAATTGAACTTTGGTTCCTTGGCCAAGTTCTTCATGATCACTTAGAAGAGGATGGAAGTAGAGTACCACTAGATCAAGTTCAATAGTGGAAGAAACCTGATTTTCAGCTTTGCGCTTTACTTTGGCAATTAGTAGAGTCCAATATTTTGAGCTTTCTCAGGTCATTCAAAAACTTGTAACTTGTTTTGAAAAAGAAGTCTAAATTATTTTCACAAATGATATCCAATACCTCTACAATTTTGCTAATCGATTGGCTTCCATCAAGGAATCTTATAATGACATGATATGTTTTATTGCTAAAGCTCAATCAACAAATGAAGAGTTAAAGATGTTCTTAGAAGTTAAAATAAATTGGATAAGTTTTACATGGTTATGATCCTCCGTGCAATGAATCCAGATTTTGATCATGCTAAAAATCAAATGTTGCTCAAGAAGTTCCTTCTGTGGAAAACTTGACAACACAACCTCGTGTTCCAACTCTTGAGAGTAGAAATATTCAAGAATTTAAGAGTGGAAAAGGAGGTCGTTGCACTAGAGGGTGTGGTGGTAGAGAAGGTCCTCAATGCACATATCGTAAAAGAATGAGTCACACCCAAGAGAATCGTTACCCTTTACATGACGCTTTTGAGAAGGCAGCCAATTTTTCGAAATCTGAAGTTACTGAGCCAAAGTTCTCTAATGAAGAATATAAGGAATATTTGAGGTTGAAATCCAACAGCCTGGCGTAATCATGTACAACTCCTAGTTTGTCAACAACTTACATTTCACAATCTCTAGAGAGTCAAAATCCATGGATAATTGACCAAGTGCCGTTGATCATATTTCGGGTAATACCTCTTTGTTTTCTTCTCTTTCCTTTCCTAAATCTCAAGGTTATACTTAGTGGATTAATTTCCTTAGCATTATTTTTCCTGAGTTATTCAGGGATATATTTTATTTTTCCTTAGCATTTGTCCATGGATAATTGACTCTTAGGGATTTTGGGTTAGTGTTTAGTCCCCCCACTATTTTTTGTATTCTCTTTTTTCTTTTATGATATATTTGAGGTATACAATATGATAAATGTTATTTGTGGTGCCAACATGGTTGGGATGACAAACAACATAGTTTATGCTTTAGCACTCTTGGTTTCCTTTTTGAAAAAGGATGCCCACTTCACCAAAATGCCTCTATGCACTGTGTTTGTTTACTGTTTTTGTATTTTTGAAGCAGAAGTAACTTTTGATAGGAGTAGTTTTTGGATTTTATTTAAAACTAGTCTCTCTTTTTAGTTTTTAAAATAAAAAAAACCAGAACATTTAAGTTTTGGTTTTCTACTTTCGGTTTTCTATTACTCATCCTTCCTTGTACTTTTACATCTTCCCTCGCTTTTATCTTCTAAAACTTAGTTTTTGAAAATTGTTTCTGTAAAATATTCTCTAAAAACTAAAAATTAAAAGCTGAATCAAACATACCTTAATTTCTTGACTTAATTGTTTACATTTGACTGCTCTATATTGTGTACCATTGAGCATACTGCTGTATTTTTTACTCGTGGGCACTTCATTATATACCTTAACTCGTTGACTTCTTCAGTTTTCCTTTGAGATACTCTCAATTACCATGTTCAAGAATTTTATTAATGGTCTAGGCCAAGAAGATTTTATTTTTCTTCTCTGTAATTGACTCTATCAAATACTTGAATATTTTGTTGTATGATAAATTGCATTTTCATAATCTAACTTGATTTTTCTCTAGAGTGGAAAGATAATTTTACATGACATATACTGCTATTTCTGAGCTTTAAATATTTTGCTGTGATTTTTCTCAATCTGGTTTGGACTTTCTTTCCATTATTACATCCCACTGTATGTGCAGTTCAATTCTCAATCTGGTGTGGGACTTGGAGTCCAATCATCAGGTCTTAGTGGTATTTCTTCCACCTCATTACCTCAGCCATCCATTTCTGTCCATTCCCCATCTAGCCAACAATCATTGCTGTCAGTTGTTTCTAAAGATCCAGGTATATTTTTATGTGTTAACAGTTCATGATTTTTGTAGAATTCATTCATAATATGTTGTTAGAATCTAATGTTATCCTGATGTTGGCCAACCTATAAATGAACAACCAATTTATGGCATGACAGGCCCTGATGTATTATTAGAATAAGAGAGAATTTTAAAACTTTGTGAGAAGAATTATTATTCAACTTACTGAAAAGATACAGTTGGCATCAGTTTATACAAAACACTGAGGGTTCAACTAATCTAACTAATTTTCAACTAACAAAAAGTTTGTTGTATGAATATATTGTAGAAAGAGTAGTTCTTAACTGTTCTACGTAGAGTAGTTAGGTATAAGTCAGGATGTACAACTTTCATTAGAATGCCTCTCTTTTATACCGCTGTCGTCAAAACAACTCTTGTAAACTATCATTAAGAAATAAGAATTCAGTTCTTTACTTTTTGTCCTTTGTTCTTAACTGTTCTACGGAGAATAGTTAGGTATAAGTCAGGATGTACAACTTTCATTAGAATGCCTCTCTGTTATACTGCTGTCGTCAAAACAACTCTCTTTAGATAGCTTTCTGTACTATCATTAAGAAATAAGAATTCTGTTCTTTACTTTTTGTCCTTTGTTCTGCTTTTCAGTTTTCAATATGGTATCAAGAGTTTAGGATACATATCATTTTTGAAAAACTCCAATCAAATTTTCTTACCAAACTACAAGTGGAACCTATAATCAAGGCTCACCGTTCGCAACACTTGTATTTTGTTTAAACATTCCTCTTTGATTCTTGAATGAATCATATCGTGATAGTGGCAATGTCAATCCAAAATACACGAAATGGGGCAACAAGATCAAGAGTTGTTGTGTCTTCAATCCCAGATAACAACTTTAATATTCTCTTACGCTGTAAACAGGGATCATTCCTATCATGTTTGGTACAAGATTCATTATCATTTTCAAAATCAAGCTCACCCTCAAGCTAGGAAACTAGGTTTTGCTTGATGACTGTATGGTTGAGGAATAACTTTTTCGCATCAAAACTCTTAGTGCTGTCATCTTTTGTTGGCGAATATGTTTCTCTTCAAGATCACAAATCTTGGAAGGTTTACCATGGTATTTTAATTCGATTATTTTGGTTATTGAAGGATGAGTTGAAACTCCTTCCCTTAAGGAAATAGAAAAGTTGGTCTTGCACATGAGATGTGTCAACAAATTTCGTAGGAAACTAATTTCTAATTCTTTGTCTCTCAATCCCACTCAGTGATAGCCTTTCTTTTACTTTGCAACAAAGTTCCAATGTTACAATATAGGCTAATCTCATGTTGCAAAATTTTGATGGTGACAAATCGAATTGTTTTGCTTGTGGTTTATATCCTGGTGGTTGTGGTGGCTGACTGGGTGAACATGCTGGACGATTCTCAAACATCCAATGTTAAGTGTGTTTTAGACACTTTGCTTCTTTTTTTTGCCATTGGTTTGATACAAAATTTCGGCCTCCTCTTCCTAGGTCAAATCGAGAATCACAGTAGTATTTGGGGTTCAATGTTGTTAACAACAATATAAACTTTAATTACTACCGCTGGTTTTTCTTTTAAAACTGCTTAGATTCCATATATTGTACAAAAATTCTATAAATATCAATACATTCATTCTAGTATTTCAAAATAAACTTTTCTAAAGAGGATTCAATAGAAATATCTTTTTATAATTACAAAATTAAATAAAATAAAATTTTTATATTAGCTCAGTGAGGAGTCACACCGCCTGTCAAATCCTTTACTTACGTGTAATATACGATCATTGCAGATTTAAAAACAAAACAAACACCACACAAAAAGAAGGATAAGTTAGTGAGTTCTAAAAAATATATTTTCATAAATTAAATTTCTATCTTAACCAAACAATAACGAATCAATATTTCATAATTTATCTCGTACATCACGTTGTTTTTATCGCATCTTTACAATCAATCATATCATATATATACTGATTCATATATAAAGACACTCGACTCTCTACTTCCATAAGACTAGTACATTGAGTTAGACTCATAGATGTACACTTGTCATATACCATCTATCTGTTCTGATCAATTCCTATTTCAAATCTCATATACAGTTCCCATATGTACTGGGTTAATTCTTATGTTTTATTCCGATCAGCTCATATTTCAAACCTCAAACATGACCATATGAACCTCCTCTGACTCTCACCACCCGACACTCGATAATCTTCATCTATGTGAATCTAATGTAACAGTAGAGTCAGGATACCTCCTTAGCTCAAATTCCCAAACAATGCAATCCTAACAATTTCAACACAATATCTCCTCTCCTGAAGATACCATGTCTTGATCACCATTCCATATCTTTCACAAACATTGGTATTACATCATACCATCTATAAACATTAATTCAATTCAAATTCGTCCAATTCATATTTAATAAACAAATAATTACAATATCTATTATAAATAATCAAATTAGCTTCCCTTATCTCTTTAGAGCATAGATACTCAAAAGAGTTCCAAAAATCTAAAATCACAGGCAACTTAATTCTGTTCAAGAATTTTTGGACACTTTTGCTCTACTCAATGCCAAGAATTTAGGAATGACCTTTGATCGTCAGTTTGATAAGAAAGGAAGACAAATTTTTGAGAAAATACAAAGAAAAGGCGCAAAACAACTTTTGAAAGAGAAAGAGTTGGTAGTTTCTATAAAAATAAAACAGAATATTTTCTTAGAGAGAGAGAGAGTTGGTGGTTGTTATTATAAAAATAAAAACTGAATAATTGATCTATATTTTTTTAAAACTTTTCTATTAAAGAAAATATTCATATGTTATCTTATTTATTTCTAAAGATAAATTTTAGGTTGACTTTTATTCTGAAGCTATTTTTCAAGGTATTAGTGATAGAACTAAGGATGTTGAAATAGATAGACCCTTCATAAAGTAGACATTGGATAATGGGACAATATGTACACCTATTGTATTTTCTAAAAATCAACTTGCAAATATATTAACATGAAGGCTAAGTGGTGTTACATTTCAATCTACTATTGGCAAGTTGAGAAAAGATGACATCCACTCACCAACTTGAGAGGGAGTGTCAGAATCCCTTGATTTATGCTCTGCAAATCTTATTTCCTTGTACAATTTTAATTACATAATTAGCAAATATAGTTACATTCCATAAATAAATATTTTATATTTATTGTACAGGATCATTGGTCTTGAATTGTAGGGATAGATTGTAAATTAGGATTTTCAGTTATTAAGTCTTTGTATCCTGTTTTAAGAGCAATTGCCCCTCTATGGTGTAACAAAGCCCAATATTGCACAAATGGATTCGGAGAAGACCACGAGGCCCAAATTACCCAATGTGAGGCTGGCAGACTATGAGTGGGTTAGGCACTAATATTAATAGTATTGAGAGAGAGGGAAGGGGGGAATATTTTCTTAACATTCTCTAACACCCAGAGATCTTCTTCTCGTTCTGAAATAATACATTCTCTCTTCTCTGTGCCATTCTATTTTGCATTATCATACGTGCTGCTTGTTTCATTTCTCGTGCAACCTATTCTCTTGCGTTACATTGGTGCTTTCATCACTCTTCTTCCATAATGGCGGAGAATACATGTCTCAAAGATTTATCTGCACACATGACAAAATTATTGGAGACCATCACGATCGACAAAAGAATAAATCTCATTTTGAAACACTGGAACAAACGATGGATACATTACTACAGCAACAAAGGACTCTCAACAATTCTGGGCAGCACCATGGTGAAGGCTCATCCAAGGTTATTCCTGGCCCCAACAGCAACCATTTCAGGTTCGTAACATTAAGCTGGATTTTCCCCGTTTTGATGGTACAGAGGTCTTGCAATGAATCTTTAAGGCAGAACAATTCTTTGAGTATTACAACACACCAGATGCTCACCGTTTAACAATTTCTACTATTCATTTGGAGAAAGAAGTTGTTTCCTGGTTTCAAATGACTAACCGAGTTGTCCTTTTCATTCATGGCAGGATTTCACTCGGGCACTAGAGCTGGAATTCGGTCCTTCACCTTATGAATGTTCCAGATCACGGCTATTCAAATTAACCCAGCTCACAACTGTCCAGGATTATTATACCTATTTCACTGCCTTAGCTAATCGAGTCCGGGGTATTTCCACAGAAACGTTGATGGATTGTTTTGTAGGGGTTCTTAAACCGGATATACAACGAGATGTGATAGCTCAATCACCTACTACACTCATACGTTGCGTATCATTAGCCAAACTTTACGAGGAAAAATACAGTTCTCGTTCCAAAACCAGCTCACTTCAATTTCATCCTCGACCTCCACCGATTACCCTAAATCCATCCTCACAATCTATTAAGACCACCAGTCTTCCTCCGTTACTTCCAGCACCCCTACCAAATCATCACTCTAATAAACCTCCATCGGCTAGAGTCAAACGCATGTCTCCTGCAGAAATGCAATTACGTAGGGAGAAAGGACTGTGTTACACGTGTGATGAACGATTTACTGCGTCACACAGATGTCCCAATCGAGCTGTTACTGCTACTCATGGACGAGGAAGAAGCCATAGAGAATGCACTACCTTCGTCTGCAGAGGACTCGATAGACCCACCATTATCTTATAATGCCTTAAAAGGTGCACAAGGTGTTCAAACCATGAGATTTGTGGGTACATTGAATGGCATGCAAATCCAAATTTTATTGGATAGTGGTAGTTCAGATAATTTTCTTCAGCTAAGAATCGCAAATTATTTAAAACTACCTATCACATACTCATGGAGGAGGAAGAAGCCATAGAGAATGCACTACCTTCGTCTGCAGAGGACTCGATAGACCCACCATTATCTTATAATGCCTTAAAAGGTTCACAAGGTGTTCAAACCATGAGATTCGTGAATACATTGAATGGCATGCAAATCCAAATTTTATTGGATAGTGGTAGTTCAAATAATTTTCTTCAGCCAAGAATCGCAAATTATTTAAAACTACCTATCACACCAACTCCTAACTTCCAGGTATTAGTGGGGAATGGTCACTCATTGGTGGCTGAAGGCAAGATCTAAAAATTGGAAGTCTCCATTCAAGGTTATACGTTACACCTTCTTGTATATATCTTACCCATATCAGGAGCTGATTTGGTGTTGGGCACATCATGGCTGGCAACATTGGGAGCCCACATTTCTGATTACAGTGCATTACAGTTGAAATTTTATTTAGACAATCAATTTATCACCTTACAAGGCAAGAAAACCCAGCTACCACACCCTGCTCAATTTAATCAACTACGTTGTTTGCACCATACGCATGCAATTGAGCAAGTTTTTACTCTGCAACAACTCCAACCTCAACCAGTGTCGGAGTCGTGTTTGCCAATTCCACAGAATATGCATCCTCAGCTGATTCCTATCTTGCAGAAATACAGTAACATTTTTGCACCCGACCACATTACCCCCTGATCGTACGCACAATCATACTATGGAGCACAACCAGTAAAAGTACGCCCATACCGCTACCCACATAGCCAAAAACAACAAATAGAAAGCATAGTTCAAGAGATGTTGACAGCTGGTATCATCGCCCCAAGCACAAGCCCGTTCTCATCATCCGTCATTTTAGTCAAGAAGAAAGACGACACTTGGCGCTTTTGCACGGATTATAGAGCTCTCAATGCTCTCACCATCAAAGACAGCTTTCTCATTCCAACTGTTGATGAACTGATTGACGAGTTGCATGATTCTCAGTATTTCTCCAAGATTGACCTACGTGCTGACTATCATCAGATATTGGTAGTTGCTGCAGATCGCCATAAAACGGCTTTTCGAACCCATAATGGACATTATGAATGGCTCGTCATGTCATTTGGGCTCACCAATGCTCTTGCTACATTTCTAAGCCTCATGAATGAAATTTTCAAAAGCTTTCTCAAGAAGTTTGTTTTAGTATTTTTTGATGATATTCTCATCTACAGTTCGTCGTGGAAGACTCATTTGGAACACGTTGAACAGGTACTATAGCTTCTTTAACAGCATAAACTATTTGCCAAATTTTCCAAGTGCTCCTTTGGATTACGCCAAGTTGATTACCTTGGCCATACAGTTTCGGGCTATGGAATTAGCATGGAAAGTGCCAAGGTGACTGCTGTTTTGAATTGGTCAGAACCAACAAACGTTAAGCAATTGAGGGCCTTCCTTGGGTTGACAGGTTACTATCGTAAATTTGTCAATAATTATGCATCCGTCGCAGCCCCACTTACTGAATTATTGAAGAAAGATCAGTTTAATTGGAGTGTGCAGGCCACCTCTACCTTTAATCAGCTCAAGAAGGCAATAACAGAAGCCCCAGTGCTTACTCTGCCTGATTTTTCAAAGCCTTTTACCTTGGAGACTGATGCGTCAGGTGCCGGGATCGGGGCTATATTGAGCCAATCAAACAAGCCAATTGCTTATTTCTCTAAAAAGCTTACACCAAGGATGCAGACACAATCAGCTTATGTCTGGAATTCTACGTCATCACTGAAGCTGTAGCCAAATTTATGCACTATCTTTTGGGCCATAAATTCGTTATCAAGACTGATCAAAAGAGCTTGAGATCTCTCACGGATCAAAATATTCATACCCCTAAAAATTGGATACATAAACTTATGCACGATTTCACTATAGAATATAAGTCAGGCAAAGATAATTTGGCTGATGAAGCTCTCTCTCGGTCCTTCTTAATGGCCATTAGTCACCCTCAATTCCAATTATTATCTCAACTAAAATCTGTTGTTGCTCAGGATACCCATCTCAGTGAAATTTTGCACTTATGTTTACAAAATAAGCCCCCACATCAGAATTATACTGTTTCAGATGGCTTATTACTTTGGAAAGGCCACTTAGTGATTCCCAACCAACATTCCTTGGTCTAGTTTATTTTACAGGAGTTTCATGATTCTCCAATTGGCGGCCATGCAGGCTACACACATACCTTGAAGCGAATTGCAGCACAATTTCATTGGCCTGATATGCAAACAGATATCAAGAACCATGTTCAAAGCTGTCTGACATGCCAACAAGCAAAACATGATACTTCCCTCCCTGTAGGTTTGCTCCAACCTCTACCAATTCGCAATCAAATTTGGGAATAACTCATCTTCCCTCATCTCACGGTCATACCGTCATTATGGTGGTTATTGATCGCCTATCTAAGTATGCACATTTGGCAAGCTTGAAAAAAGATTTTAACAACAAGCAAGTAGCTGAACTTTTTGTTAAAACTGTTGTCAAATTACATGGTTTTCCAAGAACCATAGTATCCAATCGCGAGAAAATATTCACAAGTCACTTCTGGCAGCACTTATTCAAGCTTAGTGACATTTAATTATAGCTCAGCACCGCTTACCACCCACAAACAGATGGACAATCAGAAGTTTTGAACAAATGTATCGAAATGTATCTCAGATGCTTTGTTTATGACAATCCCAAAGCTTGGTCTACCCTTCTCTTCCCTGGACAGAATTTTGGTACAACACAACATACCACCACAGTGCTGGAATACCCCTTTCAAGGCAGTTTATGGCCGGGATCCTCCATCCATTATTAAATATACTGTTAATAAAAAAGATCCTCCAAATGTGCAAGAGCAACTCTTACAACGTGATCACACACTGTCTCAATTGAAGTTCAACTTAACCAGAGCTCAATAACATGAAAGCTGTAGCAGACACCAAAAGGAAGCATGTTCAATTTCAAGTTGGAGATATGGTACTCGTCAAACTACAACCATATCATCAACACTAGGTGCAATTACGTAAGAACCAGAAATTGGGTCTCCGTTATTTTGGCCCTTTTCCCATCACTGAGCAAATCGGGCACGTCGCTTATAAAATCCAACTGCCAGAATACGCACAAATCCATCCAGTATTTCATTGTTCTCAATTAAAAAAATGTCAAGGTGATCACCAGAAATCGTACGTGCCTCTGCCTATTTGCAATTTAGACAAATCCAGGAGCTTTGAAGACAAGGCTCTGCTTGAAGAGGAGGGCATTGTAACAAAGCCCAGAACTGCACAGATGGACTCGGAGAAGACCACGAGGCCCATATTACCCAATGTGAGGCTGGTAGACTATGAGTGGGTTAGGCACTAATATTAATAGTATTGAGAGAGAGAGAAGGGGGGAATATTTTTTGTTAACATTCTCTGACACCGAGAGATCTTCTTCTCGTTCTGAAATAATACATTCTCTCTTCTCTGTGACATTCTGTTTTGCATTATCATACGTGCTGCTTGTTTCATTTCTCGTGCAACCTATTCTCTTGTACTACATATAGATAACACTAGAAACAACCCTTTTGACATTTTTTTTTGCGTTTGTAAGCAATTTCCAAGTACTTTTCTTTTCCAATGCCTCCATCTCCACTTTCATGCCATCTCTCCATTCTTTCTTCTTTTCCAATGCCTCCATCTCCACTTTCATGCCATCTCTCCATTCTTTCTTCGTCAAAGCTTCAGTAACAGTAATTCAAGCTAACAATGAATCTTTTATGGTTAGTCGATAATCTATCCAAAGAAACATATTTGATAAGGGATAAAGAGGTTGTTATGTGCAATTTCTAGTACCTTTTTCGATGGCTATTGGCAAATCAAGGTCATTTGGAGAGTTGAGAGTGTTCTCGTTTTTTGGCAATAGGATGGGGGCAGGGGTGCGGGTTCCAATTTCTCATTCTGAAAACAACGCAGTTTTGAGGTACTTTTAGAAGAGAAAATTATGAATGTTTTAAGCGACAATGATACAGCCAAAGCGTGTCTTTATTTGATACGTTGAGTATAGACTGGGTTGGTCAGCCTTGGATTCTTGAGATGGTTTTAGGTTGTATAGTCTTTTTCTTTTCTTAGCAAGTCAAATCCTCCTCCCCAAGGCCTGTCCCTAGAAAACATACAAAGATAGGGAAAACATTGATAAAATGAAATTGAAAGTAGAAAGTGGTACAGAGAGAGATGCCTGGAGGGAAAAAAACTAGCTCTGAAAGAATGAATAGGCACTAAACAAACATTATGAAATTAATTTATAAAAAAGAAACAATGCATTGGTATATAGGGAAAAACGAAATTCTAATAAAAGGAAATACATCTCAAGACATAAAGTCTCTTCATCCTGAGCAAATCTACCAAATAAACTCCTAATCCCAATCAATCCCTTAATTTTAGGGATTTCTTACAAACAAATTTAGATTTAATATTCAATAAATCTATATTTATACAGTAAATGTACAATATTTACATTCCTATCATATTTCACCAGTACATACAAAGAATAGTAAATTTGTGAAAGATGAAATACATAAAAGTTTTTTATATTCTGCAGATGTTGGCAATTCTAAGGTCGACGAGTCACAGCAACAGATTTTTCCTGATGATTCGGGGACTGAATCTACTGCTAATACCGGAATTAGCAAAAATTTTATGAATGAAGATGAACTGAAATCCACATATGCTGTAGACTCTCCGGTATACCGACTAACTCATTTTTATATGCTTTAAGACACATTGTTTTATATACTTGTGCAACTTGCTGAAGCATATATTTACACATACTCACGCATACCCACATGTTATATCATACGTCATGCATCTGATTTATATCATATGATAGTAGAGCCAACATGTTATATCATACGATTTGTATCATATGATTTAGGGTTTAAACCCTAAATTCACACATACGTCATGCATCTGATTTATATCATATGATAGTAGACCCAGTGAGACTGCCATTGTAGTTTGACTATAAAGATTAGGTGATAAAAGGAATGGACCTAAAATATAAGAAGTCCGAAATACCCTCACTTAATGGTCATTTGTGAGGGTATTTTGGGTTTTTCCGGTATTTTCAAATGTGCTTTTTATATTAAGCATTACTATGATGTGGAACGTAAACGAAAACCACCCGCGAAAGTGTTCTTCTTGAACACGTTACGTTCTCTCCTCTCCTCACACCAGAAGCCTTTTCTCCTCAGACCGCCCCTTACCAGTGACCGTCCCTCACCGGCGACCCAACATATCCGGCGACTGTAAGTAAGAATTTGCTTCAATTCTCTTCTTTTTCTTCATTTTCATTTTCTTTTCGTTTTCTTTTTTTCTTTCTGGTTTTTTCAGAACCGCTGTGTCTTTTTTTCTTATTTAGTATTTTTGTTTTAATATTTTGTTAGAATAATTTAATTCGTTTGCGTTCTGCTGCTACCAACAAGTTTTGATTATTTTAATCTGTCTTTTATTCAGTATCTTATTATTTAAAAAATAATTACTCGTTTTGCATTATGCGCGGCCCACAAGTTTTGATTCTTTTATTCGTTCTTTATCTCAGTATCTTTTAAATTATTTTAATTCTTTTGCATATTCATTTTTTATTAAGTTTTGTGTTCTGCTTCTCTTTATTTCAGTCTTTTATTGAGTAATTTTAAAAGAGAATTTAATTATGTTTGCATTCTTATTCAGTTTTTTTTTCTTTTTTTTTATTGTGCTCGCTCTGCTTGCCTTTCTCTCGGTTTCTGATTTTTTTAATATCAGTTATTTTGTGTTCAGCTGCCATTTATTTTATGTTTTCTAATTAAAGTTAAGATTTTTTTAATCAATTTCTTTATTCAACTTTTGATTTTCGGCAGAGCCATTAAATTTTTAATTTAACTAAATTCTGTGTTCTACCCAGCGGAATCATGGCTTCTGATTCCCAACCAATACTGTCCCTAAAATCAATGGCTTCGTCAACTGACATGTTCAAGCTCACGGTGAGAAGGTTGATGTCTTTTCGAAAATGGAACAGCTTAAAGAACAGAAACAATAGGAAGTGTGACGTGATTTTTTCATAGAAGCATATTACTAGAGCCAAAAAACATCAACATGAAGTAAGAGATGTGGGTGCTTGTAGGAAGATACCAGAGGATGTTAAATTGGAAATGAAGGCAGCATTTGATCAGAAAATGGTTGAATATAAAATATATATATATATGTATATATATTTATATGTATGTATGTATGTATATATGTATGTATGTAAAGCAAGATGCTGATGATATGCAAGAGATTGCAAGACTTACCACTGAAAAAGGCCCATGTCATCAGCTGAAACCACTTCAACTGCCGGCAAGAAGAACTTAAATTTTAAAAGCCCTATTGATTTTCTCTTTGCCAAGAGACCTGAAGGAAATATCAAATTGGGAAAAACAATGGCACAAACGAGTATAAATGATACTTGTAAGGAGGCAAGAGCAAGGGCAGTTAAGTACATTTCTGTTTTAGGAATGGAATCTTGCATTCTCAAGAAGTTTCAAATTGATGATTGATATGATGGCACTTATGGTCCTTATTTAAGGCCTCCAACTGATCATGCTTTCAAAATTCCACTCCTTATAAAAGAGTTGGTTACAAGGACATGTTGGAGGGTCGTGAGGAGGAGCAAATGAAATATGGATGCTAAATATGTCAGATGGATGGACAGATAAGAAGAATAGGACTTTAATTAACTTTTGGTAAATTGTTCATTGGGAACAATGTTTGTCAAAAGTGTTGATGCTTTTGAATTTGTGTAGACTGGTTAAAAGATTTGAGGTTTTGAATTGCTTTGTTGAGGAAATTGGAGAAAAGAATGTTATTCAAGTGGTGACAGACAATGGAAGTAATTATTTGATGGCCGGTAAAAGTAATTTCTCACCTCAATAAAGTTTTTATGCTTGCAGTTATAATTTACAACTTTTAATTTTTTGGTTTTGGTAACCCGAAGTTATTTTAAACTCCATGTGTTGCACACTGTCGACTTGATGCTAGAAGATATTGGAAAAATTGCTAAAGTTAAAAGGTCCATATAAATTGTCATCAAGCTTGTAGGTTATATTTATAACCATTCAGTGGCGCTAAACACCATGAGGGAGTTTACAAACAAGACTAAGTTAAATGAGGCATGGAGTTACAAGATTTGCTACCATGTTCCTTACCTTATAAAATTGCACAAGCAAAAGGCTAATTTTAAAAGCATGTCCACGTTGGATGAATGGTTGAAGTCTAAGGGAACAAAGAAACTATGGGAAAGAATGGAATAGATGATGTTCTTATGACATCATTTTGGGCTGATGTAGTCTACGTTTAAAGGTTTGGGCCTCTTGTGGATAATGAAAAGGAAAAACTTCCATGGGTAACATCTGGACCAATGGATAGGATCAAAGAGGCAATTCAAAGCTTCCAATGACAATGAAGAGAAATATAAGGATATATTTGCAATCATTGATAGAAGATGGAATTGTCAACTTCACCACCCTTTACATCGAGCGGGCTATTATCTAAATTCCAAGTTCTCAAGATGTTAGAAGGCCTCTGCAAATGTGTTGACAATCTTAGTGAAAATTACAGGTTTGTTGACAAGGTGCATAGTCAATTGTCATTGTATATAAGAGGATTTGGAGAACTGTTTGGTATTTCCTTCATCAATAAGAGCAAGAACTAAAATGGCACCTGGTAAGTGGGTAGTTCACTTATAAGTTTGAATAATTATTTGATATTATGTAAATACTACTAATGTATATGAATTGCATTACATACAACTGAGTGGTGGAAGCTGTATGGAGGACATGCACCATACTGGCAAAACGTTGTCCTTAAAGTTCTAAGTTTGACTCGTAACTCATGAGGATGTGAGCATAATTGGAGTACATTTGAGCTTGCAAGTGAGTCTATTACTGTTAAAGTGAATAATTTAATTCTATAAGTTTATAGTTGAAACTAACATTCAAATTTTTTAAATTGTGATAGACTCACTTAAAGAGAACTAAGCTTGAGCACCAAAAACTTCAAAACTTGGTTTTCGTTAGAGTATAACCAAGCTCTAATTTATAATGCTTTGAGTGTCTTGATGTGATTGACCCTATTGCTTTGAACTACGTTGATGAAAGTCACGAGTGAATTTTGGGAGAATGTAAGGGTGCTATGCAGAAAAAATAAATTTGCAACAAACAGAGACTGTATAAACTTCGATTGCAATATTGCCTTTAGAAATTAATTGTTCTCAACCGCATTAACTAATTAAAAGGGCAGAAATCTGCTACACAAATGAAAAAAAACATGTAAAGGAAAAACGAGATTCAGTGGCTGCAATCCCGATTTCCAGTAGCGCAGTGCCTCCAGTAGCTCATACCTGATGTAGAGATAATATCAGAATTACGATTCAGGAAGAAGAAAGAATCTGAGAGCATAACAGAAGTTGGTTATGACAGAAGAGAGAGAAAAGGAATTCACCACAAACATCTCTACCACACAAAGTCCTTGCGCTAGCTACTTGTAGCCTTTTCTCTATTGCTTCTCCTCAGCCCTTGTTTTGCCACATCACAGACCACGTCAGCTTGTTGTGCTTGAACCATTTTTTTCTTCCTTACGGAGAACTAGATGGAGATGATGATATTGAAGATAATTCGGTCTTTGATGAGGACATTTGACTTGGGAAAATGTTGTTAAGGCAACTGGGGCTGGAGAACCTTTGAAATACAGTAGGAGACAAGTACTGATGTGGAAGGAAGCAGCTGCATCTAATTCTAGGAAGGGAAAAGGAAAAGGAGTTGTGGAAGAAGAGGAGCATGAGTACAATTATAATGTTAGTGAGCATGATGAATAAGATAATTAGTTGGATCTTGAAGAAGACGAAGATTCTGGTTAGTATTACTGAGAATTGGAGAACTAGAAGCTGATAATTTAGGTTTTATGTTTGTTTTTACTTGACTTTATACTCTATTTGTTGAAGTACCATGACGTTTTACTATTAATTATGACTAGTATGAATTTTGAGTTTTCTTTTCTGTTTTTCAGCTTATATACTTTGTATACTAATTATATGTATATATATATATGAAATATTAGAATAGTAGTCCCACTATCCCAGTTTTGGGGTCTACCATTCCGCTATTGACTAATATCTCTCACTGCAAAGGAAATATTAGGCCTAATGATTGTCAAATAGATGAGTTTTCCGATCAGTCTCCTGTACGTTTCAGGATCTAAATATAGTTCATGCTGCTTTGCCATTAACTTCTGATTTGGGTCCTTGGGATGGGCCTAGGATCAATCATCCTTGTTTCTTCGATAATATCCTGTACATACTTTATTTTAACCCAAGAGGGCTTCATGTGAATCTCCTCTTCCAACTAACGAAGAAAGACATTTTTAATGTCTAATTTATGGGGAATTTTTATTATTTTACCCAATGGGTCTTTTATTTTGTTGAAGAAAATAGACAAAAATTTTAACCCAAGTACATTGAGAATATTCATCAATAAAACTAACCAAATATCCAAAACCGAAAGATGTTACATGGCTTGGACAACCAATTGGTTTTTATCTCATTAAAGAAAGACATGAAAATAAACGAGTTATTATCAATCTTCTATTAAATATATTCAGGCATACCAAGAATATTAATCAATAAAGCTAACAAAATATATAAAACTGAAAGATAATGTATGGCTTGGATCCCAATATCAGATTGAATAATAAAAAAAATTGCTTCATCTTTATTGAGTTTGCTTGGAAAAGAGGACTGAACATGTTTTCCTAGTTAACATGACATCATTATTTTCATTTTCCATACTTGGGTGACCCAAATATGGTCATGAAAAGCATTTAGGGGTAAAGAAGAAAAATAAGGCATTGAGGGTAATTCATGTCCTACGTCAATCAAACAACTTGCACCAAGTTCTTTTATGCAAAAGGAATCAAAATTAAATGTTAAGGAGTGAGTCAATTGACTTATAGAGATGATACTATAAGGACAATTAGTGATATAAAGAACAAAATTTAAATTTAAAGGACAGGGAGGAACATGACAAACTACACGAGATGCAACTTTGGACCCATTAGCCAAGATAACAATGTGGGGTAATTTAGGCGAAGAAATAGGAATTATTACCAAAAGTACGGTTTGAAACACTTGAATCAATAGTGCATGGACCTTGACTTTCCACTAATTATGAAATACAAGTTGAGAATCTTGGCATCAATGGTGATTAGGCTTGACTATTGGATTTTAGCCTGAGAAAATTTTAGCTCAACCTTTTAGATTTAGATATATGTGCTGGCATTTTAAGAAACTCATACTAGGAATGACATGTTCCTTGAGTATATGTCCCATCCTTTTACGGTATGCTCCTTGGGGTGACCACTTCTGCTTCATATCCTCCATGGATCCCCTGACCTCCTTTTTCCTGGGTAGATACCATTACTGAAGTTTCAACAAATTCAGATCAAGTCCCACTATTTTTCTGGGTTAGAATACGAAGAAGACATGCCATAAGGTTTTTACATTGAAGAAACTTCTTGACATGTCAAAATTTGATCACCAATATGATCAAAATTTGGGTTCACGGCATGCAAGACCAACACCATGAACAACTTATGAAGTTTCTTTTTCATTTCATCCACCAAATAGGCTTCGAAAAGCATTTTTAGTTCAACTGCAGATTGGACTTTGAGTAACGAAAGAGACCATGTAATGATTTAATTGTTTGATGTATCCCAACTTCTGGGATGAATCATATAGACATTGAATATCGTTGGCAAGGATATTTTGGGACCTACACCAAAAGGAATTATAGGTTTTGAAAGTCCTCAAGGTTCCTAAAATGTTGGGCTCTACCGATTGTCACAACAAAACTCAGTTAGAAATCAAACTTCACTACTCTTAAATAGTAATAATAGTTCTTTAAGCAATAAGATGGGTTGGGTCCAACAAAAACTTATTCTGCTTTGTAGACAGCAAATATGGCTATTTATATTTTGATTCATGTGTAAATATGGCATGGAAGAATCTAATGGGCATATTGTGTGTGTGTGTTGTGTAAATATATTCATGGGTGATTCAAACTGACTGTTTGACATTTATGCCGCAGGCAGGAGTACCTGCCTCTCTTCCAGAGCCTGTTCAGACTTCTAGAGATATTGATTTGTCTCCCGGTCAACCATTACAATCTAATCAGCGCACTGGTAACCTTGGTGTTATAGGAAGAAATTCTACTGACCTTGGACCTGTTGGTGACAACTTCATCGCATTAACTGCTCATTCTGGTGGAGTTCGTGATCAGTTATATAATTTGCAGATGCTTGAGGCAGCTCACCTCAAACTTCCGCAACCTAAGGACTCAGAACGTCCCAGGACCTATACTCCTGTATACTTTTTTGGTTTTAATAATCCTCATTTTACTTTAATACTATATTATGTATTTCTAGATTATAAGTCAAAATTTTCCCTTTTTTCCCGTTATGCAGAAACATCCTACGATAACTCCTCCTAGTTTTCCTCAAGTACAGGCACCTATTGTTAATAATCCTGCCTTTTGGGAGAGAGTGGGTCTAGAACCATATGGTACTGATACCCTGTTCTTTGCATTTTACTATCAACAGGTACACGGACTTTTTGGGTGATTAGTATTCCTCTCATTCAGTCATGTTGGCTTACGTTCATGATTTTCTGTAGAACACCTACCAACAATATATGGCTGCGAAAGAGCTAAAGAAGCAGTCTTGGAGATATCACCGCAAGTATAACACATGGTTTCAACGGCATGAAGAGCCAAAAGTTGCAACAGATGAATATGAGCAAGGAACATATGTGTACTTCGATTTCCATATAGCAAATGATGACATGCAACATGGGTGGTAAGCATAGTGAACTTATAATTTAATTTATTTGCACTCACAGTAATGTTTCACTTTATGATTGGAGATGGTTATCCATTTTCTTTTGTTTAGTTTAATATCAAATCATGTCGTCAGATCGGACTTTAAAGGGGGAACAACTTGGTTCCTTAAAGGACAATAGCAATGGACATTTAGTGTCTACTCAAACCCTACCAGCTTTGTCATCCTTGCTTGAAATATGATTAGTTAATGTTTGGCACTGTGTTTCTGGCTACTATCAATTTATGGATTGTATTTTCTTGTTATCCCTTTTCTGGTTCAGAAGTCCATTAAATGCTTGATATGTTCGTTATTTCGCACTGCACTTCTGATTGTCCTGATTTGATTATTCTCAGGTGTCAAAGAATCAAGACTGACTTCACTTTTGAATATAATTATCTTGAAGATGACCCTATTGTCTAGAAGATGCTCGCTGGTAAATATGTGACCTCATGTTCTTATTAGTGTTTGTACATCGATAAATTACATTTGCCTTCCAAGGAACGAAAAGTGTTTTAAAAAGAGAATAGCGCAGAATGTTGAATAACATTACATTCACAACCTTTGTTTTCCGCATAGTTTTCTTATCCATGATGCTAAGAAATTGTAAATGTTCGATTTTATAGCTTGTATTTTGTATCATTGCAGCTTTTAAACTATCCGTACACACGTAAACTGGTTGAAACTCCTATTTTTCGGCTCTCTCCTGCACTTCATGAGCTGTGAGAAATATAAAAAAATATTCCTCCTTGCAGCTTTGTCTAAAATTTTTGGTTGAGTGATTCAAAAAGTTTTTAAGATTGTATAATCCTGAAATTAAAAATTTAAGTGTTAGTAGTTTAAAATATATAATTCAAAATTTTTCTTAATATTGTTCAACATTCTTGATTTAACAATTCTGAAATGTATTTTAAATTGTATGATTTAGAATTAATATTTTTTTATTTTTGGATTGGATAATTTGGAATTTATTTTTTCACTTCGGATTGATTAATCTGAAATTAATTCGGAAGTTTAGTTTTTATTACTAGAACAAGACCATGTATGAATGTAGTGGATGAATCATTTGTCACGCTTTGAAACCAGTCATTTTCTTTTAATTGTCAAATGAATCTTTAATGAAAAGAATAAATGAAACTTTCTTCTCTCCCACACTCCGTCTCTGCTTGTTCTTTTCCATAGCAATCACATCTCCTCGTCCTTGTGTTTTTGGTTGGAAAGCACTTCTGGGCTCCTCTGTCGGAGGGCAAAAACTTCCTGCATCCCATCAATAATGACCTACATCTCATCACGACTTTGAAAAGACGTTACCCTTTATCTTTGAACAGAAAGATGAGTGATTTAGGAGAATCTGCCATTGTTGTCCTCGAAGATGGCAGTTGAACATGGAGCAGCGACACGTGGTGAAAATTAACGGTTCTAGTTGGGCAACGGTGAGGGTTGTTTTGTGCCATTTTTGTTTGTGTATTTTTATTTGTGCGTTTTCTCTTTGTTGTAAAGATATGTGAGAGGTGAGATTGTTTTGGTTTAGGAATTTAGTGTGGAAGGTTGGGTGTGGATCTGTTTACAAGACAGATGTAGGTGAATTAGACAATGATGATGAGCTGCAGAACATTGATATGTGTCGATGGCACTCATAAGTTTTTTGTTTCTTATGCATTCTATAAACTCCATTTCGGAAAACTGATGAAAAAGAGATTTCGTAAGTCAATTTAAGGGGATAGGAAATTTTCATTACGGAATGCGCAATCCGAAATACAATTCCAAAATGTGCTTTTCAGAATTGTATTATGTTGCTGTTTTTTTTAATTTAAATTTCTTGAGGTTGAGTTTTTGATTTTCTAATGTGGAAGATGTATATATGATGGTGAAAACAAGGGGAGGAAGCCCCCAAACAGATCGTGTAAAGCCTACTGCATTGGTTAGACGTAGAGGTTGTGATGGTGGTGATACTATTCCTAAAGTTGTTGAAGTTGAGGAAAATGTCGTTGAGGAAGTCAATGTTGTTAAGGATGAAAGGTATCGTGGGGGACCTATGGATAGATTATTGCTTTTGAGTTATGAGAACCACATAGCCAGACAGCTATGGGATGGTGTGGTAAGTTCTTCACTATGGTTGAATTGAATGTTATTTTAGATGAAGTAATTTGTTAATTGAAATACATTGGTTGTTGTAAGATCGTGGTGAATTAAAGCTAGTTTCTCATGGTAGAAAGTTGAATAAATTTGGAATGTCACATGCGAATACAAGTTGCAACAGAGTTATTTGGTTTAGCTGGGCTGGTTGATGCTAGCTATGACATTATAAATAAAGGCTTGTTGTCTGCTTTTGTGGAAAGGAGGCATGTGGATACAAACTCTTTTCATCTACCAATTGTGTGTTAAGCATCACATTGGATGATGTGTCCAATCTTCTCCACCTATCCGTTGTTGGACAGTTCTATAGTTATCCGACATTAGATGCAGCTAGTGCGACAAATTTATTGGTTTAGTCTTTTCGGATTAGTCGTGAGGCAACTAGTGTAGGGGTGGTCATGTCCGTTTGAGTTGGCTAAGAGATGTGTATGAGAATGCATGCACCAACAAAGAATGGATAGTTGCTACTCGGCATATTTGCTACATCTTATTGGTTGTACTATCTTTGTTGATAAGAGTGCCATTTTTGTTAATGTGTCATACCTTAGGCTTTTGTGGATCTACGTTTCACTGTAGGGTATTCATGGGCAGCAGCCACATTAAGTTATATGTATGAACAGTTGGGATATGCTAGTTTTATTACCACTAAACAACTAGCTAGGAATGCAATCTTGTTACATGTTAGTTAGATGGAATTGTTATTTATATTTAAAGTTACATTATACCATTTATAATTGATTTCATTATGTTTTTCATGCAGACCTAGATTTATAAACACTTTTTGACTATAGGTGACAGGTGAGTGCGTCAAGATTACACAGAGGATCAACCTCGATGCCTTCGATATCAGTTTCACAGACTCTCATCTTTTGTATCCGTGCATCTGCAATTATATAATATTGGGTTAAATTTCGTCCAGTTTAACCCATATGATAGCCACGGGAAAGGTCGACCATTTGAATGGATCCCCATGTATTTAAGGTTCATCAGATTTGCGAGAATCACTGAGTTACACTTGCCGGAGCGTGTCCTTAGACAGTATGGATATGTACAGAGCATCCCCCTTCATCCATCTGTGATAGTAAATAAAGTTGATTCAATTCAAAAAACGGATCGACATTGATTACATTTTGATATGTCTTCCAGGACGTTGTTCCGGTCCAGCACCCCGGGGCATGTCTTGTAAGATACATGGAGTGGTTTAGGGTTATATGACATCCATACATCATCCAGATGGATGAGGATGATCATCCTCCTGTAGTACCCCCTGAGACTGACACTGATGATAGTGCTAGTGACATAGAGCACCCTGATGTGGTAAGGCTTAAAGTATAAAAGTTTCATTTTTATTTAATTGGTAGGATTACATTATAACTAAAAATTTTATATCTTGTTAGGGCATTTGTCAAAGAATAGCATAAACCTTGCAGCTCGTGGTAGATGATGATGATGTGGTAGAGGGGATGGCTACATGAGATCGCATACAGATGGCCTTAATGCTTGCTTGGGGAGCTACCGAAGAAAGGGCAACTTATGTTAGGCGACCACAACATAAACATCGTTGATGTTTTTCCTTTTTGTTTAAAGTTGTATGGACATAATTATGTTTAATTTTATGGTGAACTGTAAAACTTTGGTGAATGCTTTTATGTTTTTATTTAATGTAGAACTTGGTTATATGTTGATTAACTTTGGTGAATGCTTTTATGTTTTTATTTAATAAAGAAGTGGGTGCTATATGAATTCACTTTGGTCATTCACTTTTATTTAATGTCATTTAACAAACATGTTCTATTAACTTTGGTGGTTGAACAAACATGTTCTATATAAACTTAGTACCATCATACAATCACTTACTACAAAAGTGTTTACAAAGGCCATCTGATTGACATTAACTGTGTGAAAACTTGCATCTGACTACTGTAATAAGATGACCAAGAACTGGCAATCGAATAAACAATGTGATGACCACAATGGCTCAGCTGGTGGAATGGGACAACCATCTTGAATTGTGACCTACAAGAAATTAAAGAACACAAAAATCAATTATTCTTTCCTTATATCAAATGTGCATAATTTAAGTGTAACTTAACAAAATGATTTCCACAAACGTGTCCAATTGAAGTGATTAGATGAAGATTGAAATCAGTCGGGGTTAGGTCCTTAAAGGAAAAATAGTTATGAATTGCTTCAAAGATAGACATACAACTATAACATTATATCGATTCGCAATACCATAACCCATGTTGGGTATGGACATCCACTTTATCTATGCCCACCTGGACATGAATGAATATAGGTCAAATAAAATAGCCAATTCAATGAATAAATAAAAAATTTGAAGTCAAACCCTGGTCAACCGATCAACAAGAAGTAGTTCTTCAAATATTCAAAGCGATTTTCGCCTCCAAATAATTGAATATATTCATTTTGACATTGGTTTAGCTCTTTAAGTAAGTGCATGCGCACAACAACCAATGACTCCTCTTCCATACCCAACAATGCAGCTACAACACGGTAACCACAATGGCCATCTGCCTTAACATCAACAATATAAGGGTGAAATCGTATAGAAAATTGGTCGAACATAGGGATTGATTCTATCTTAGAACTTAATTCCTTCACTGCCTTCATAGATTTATGTGTAGAAGAACTATCATGTTGTTAGTGCAAGGCATCAACATGCTCAAAATAAGATGAGATTCACTTAGTTGATCTTGCAAATTTAGACGATTTACCCTTTTTTGCACCTTTTGTTTTGACTTTTGACTTTGGTGCACACAAGGATCTCATATATAGGTATGAAATTTCACGCAACTTTTGCTTCATGTGAACCTTACCACCAATGTCAACCTCTTTAAACCGATTCAAGATGACATCAATTTCTTGTTCGATTGACAAGTCTCCTGTACCTTCATCGGTACCAATATCTGTAGAGTTAAATGTGCCCACATGGGATCTTTTCGGCAATGTGTTGTAAAGCATATTTCGATACAAAACCGAGTAACTTCTTATAAGGTGTCACATTAAACAAATGACCAACCACATGTAGACTCAACTTTAATTGTATTTTGTTGCAAGATAATCATTTTTTTAATAGAATCCCAACAAAAGCATATATCTCTCATGGATGTCAACAAAATCCTCTTCAAATTCCAATGTGTAGCCTCAACCCTACAAAAAAAAACACAAAAATTAATGGACTTTAGTTTCCCATCAAATAAGAAAATAATCTATGGATAGAAAATACATACCTGTTACTTGTTGTATTACCTAAGTGCATCACCCTATCCGTCCATGCCTTGACATAATCAAGGCACTGGCATAATCAATAAATACAAGTCATGGAGAACAAACAACTTGAAATGCCTCAACATGTTGTTGAAATTGATTTTCATCACTACAATCCACCATAGATTCCCAAGCTCCCATTACTTGATCTCATACCTCTCATGGATGCACAATCATTTTACACTTTATTTTTACGTTTTTATCAATGTGAAAGCGACAAAGAATATTACAAGCTTCAAGAAATACAACACTAATTGCATTCATTAGAACAATATCTCTATCACTAACTATAACCCTGGGGTAAGCATCACCTCTCATAAACAACCCTTTTAGTCTATCAAGAGCCCAAACAAAATTATTCTCACATTCAGCTTCCACTAAAATAAATGCAACAAAAAATGTCAATCCTGTTAAAGTAACACCCACAACCTAAAGTAATGGGAGCCTATACCTGTTTATCTTATAAGTACTATCCATCATCAATACAATATTAAAAGAATTCAGTAGTTTAACTAAATCGGGGTGACACCAAAACAAATACTTGAATCATATTTGTACACTCATTAAATCTCAACCAACGAAGAAACATAACTCGCTCAAGCAACATCATCAATTGTTGCATTTCTATTATGTGTCCTCGTTGTGATCGACGATATAATGTCATAGCATTATAAACTTGTTTTATAGTTGTCACATTCTTCTCATTATGTTCCTTCAATGTAAGCAAAATATTTCTAGGCTTGACTGCACTCTTTGTCATATCTAAAAGCATGGTCTTCTCTTCATTTGTTAACTTACCAGGATATGGATGCCCGACCAATATATCTGCCAGGTCATGATTATGAGAGGCACAAAGTAATTGTACAATCCATCCTTCACCATCTTTGACGGGTTTTCCTCACAATCTAAAAGGACAATCACATATCCTAGTACCACTTTCAGTAATTTGTATTTATATCGCCTATATTTACCTCCTCTTTCACAACCTAATAGTACATACATCTTTCTTCCTCGTTGCCCATTTGTTGTATTGGACCTTAGTATAACAATAACAAACCCAAACTCATACGCATTCCTTTTTGCCCACTTCAACAAATAATCCCGAGAAGAAAAGACCTATATATAAATTCCGCAACATTATATTTTGTTCTTCAAATATACTCAACTAATTCATGATATTTACCGTATTTGTATTAAATGCATTATTGCATTCATGGGCCCTGCATTCACTATCCAAAGCATTACAATTATTTGACTGCAACATATTAACATCCTCTTTCACATCCCAGTCCTCAAACTCATTTGTAATGTCCATGGTATTTATGCAAAAACCAACATCAAAGTACATAAACCCTAAAACAAAAATAGTAACAACTTTCTGAAATACAAATATTTTATTCTAGAATGACCTTTTCGTAATACAAATTTCGCTTTCCAGAAAGACAATTATGGAAGTCAAATATTGTATTACGGAATGGCCATTCTGGAAGACTGTTCCGAAATTTCAATTCTAGAAACGTATTCTGTATTTCTCTTTTCATAACTCAAATATTTGCTTCCAGGTCCTCTTTTTCGTAACTCATTCCACACCTCCCATTTCTATTACGAAATTACAATTCTGTAAGCTCTTTCTGAAACCCGATTTTCGGAGTCACTCACCCTCCATCTTTGCAAAACCCAAACAAAAAATCAGTAAACCACTTACCTGTATCACCTACGTTGTCTTGGCAATGTCACCAACACCACAACTATGCTTTATTGGAACAAAATGGCTACTATAAATGCTACAACGTACCCTAACTGAACCATCACTGAAAACATGGCTCTGCACCTTCTCCTTTTCAAATATAAAAGACAGAATAAATTTGAAATTTGAAATTTTCGATAGGATACTGGTCACTATGGAGTGCAGGAAGATTTCGCCTTGTCGGAGATAGAAATCATCTTGGACAGTCATTGTCCTATTTTATTGATCGGAGAGGTTCGTAAATCCTAACTTTTTAGGCTTTTTGCTTATGTATCTTTTAGATTAGGCAATTCGATAAGTTGTTGGATTATATAATCTAAAATATATTAAATTTTTGGATTATATAATCTAAAATATATTAAGTTTTTGGATTATAATCTAAAATATATTAAGTTTTTAAAATTAGTATAATTTAGAAAGTATTTCTTTTAATGTTATATAATTTGGAGTGTTTCAAAAACTTAATATATTTTAGACTTTGTAATTGGAAAAATTTATCTAAATATAAAAATATCTCTTAAATTTCACAATTTTAAATATATTATTTTTTAAAATATATTTTGGATTACACAGAAATATTTTCTGAATTGTGTGTATTTGAAAAAAAATAACATTATGGAGAAATAGGAAGGTGTTAGGTTTTGATATATATTTTAGACTACATAATTTGAAAGTATTTCGAATTTAAAAATATATTTTAAATTATGTAATTTAAAATATATTTTATGTTATAAATATTATTTGTATTAACAATACAAGTTTATAAAATTTGTTTTCTTATTAATAGAAGAGTTATGTTCTAAATAGAGTTATGACTAGAATGAGACGGTATATTTTTAGGAAATGGTAGGTAGAGATCTATATACATGATATGTAGAAAAGCTAAGTTCTTGAATAAGTTTTTCGTGTTCGTAGTGGTGATATGATGGATCTACTTAGAGAAAAGTTGTTCTCTATTAGTCAGTTTTGTTAATCATTTTATTTTAAAATATAAGAAGTAAAAATTGTATTTAATTATTATATTCATCTTGATGATTTTATTTATAATAAAAACACCTATGTTTATTTGATATTATGAAAATTAAAATTGGTCTCCTGTAATAAAAAGTCAAATAGATTTGAGATACTCAATGCAAATGCAAATTGAGGCTATGTGATTTAGTTCTGTTGTGTAATAAGTTATAAGATTATTGGTATATATTACAATAACAATAATTAACTCGAACGTAAGATATGTAGAGGAAGTAAAAATGGAATGAGGAATGAATTGCCAAAATGGAACATCTTTTCATGTATTTAATTTTAAAATAATTTTGACATTTTAATTTTATTGCTTGTTACTAGAAAAGATTAATTCGAATAACATTTAGCTAATAAAAGTATTTGCAACTTTATTAACAAAATTATTTATTTGTAAAAAAAATATATGTAATACAACTTAATATCTTTTTATTAGATAATTTTAAAGTATATAATTTATATTTAAAATTCAACAAAAATTATGTTAATGAAAAAAAGGCAAACATTTATAAAATAATCTGTAATTATTACTTCATCTATATTAACTTTATTCAAATTATAAATTACATATAAATATAAAAAATATACATAGATTTTTTAAATAAAGTATTAAAATTTATAAATCTACTAAAAATAAAATAAGAAAAACACGGATACACTTTTTTAATCTGAACAATAAATTAATTCCAAGGGAATTTTCTTACAAGTACTATAATAGAAATAAAAATAAACCATATACAAAAACTGCAACTTTTATATTTTATAATAATATGCCTCGAAATTTTCACCAAATTTATGTTTCATAAATGCGCATCGTGCAGGACCCATAACTCAGTAACACACTACTATTTACAAGTTGTTGTCTAGAACATGCAATCACATTCATGCATGTGTACAAGTACAGTTCTCTTAATTATTAAGAGGCTTCAAATATATCTATTAACATGTTCATCTGTAAATATATCGATTAAATTTTAATACTTTATTTAAATAATAAATATTTTTGTATTAAAACTACGAAGTAAAAAAAAACATATTATTGAATAAGAGATGAGTCATTTTTTATTTTTAATATGTATAACTAATTGAGAATATCTAAAAGAATATAAAAAAAAATATGTTTCAAGTATCCTCGTAGATGCAGAGGCAACAAGGTTGGCATTGGGACAATTTTTTGCCACCTACTAATGTTACACCATACCTATCAATACCTTTCAACTTTTCAATGCAACAAATTATTTGCTCTCAATCAATAATTATTCCCTAACTATTATTACTTTTTATTTTTTTCGGATTTTACCATTATATTTTTTATTTTTTCATATCTTATTTAATCATACATTACTATTAGTCGATTAATATTAGTTGACGTTATGTTGACATAAACTATTAATGCGATAATGGTATATTACTAAAAAAATTGAAAGTAAAGTTAATACAAAATTATGAAAGTATGACGATATGATGACACAATTTTAAAAGAGAAGAAATAAAGTATATAGAGATTATTAAAATGTTTAACAATAAAAGTTATTAAGGATTGTATGTAAATCTTGATCGGAGTCAGTGGAAGTAATAAGATTAACTTTTATCAGAATAATATGGAAATATTCTGAACGCAATCAATCAATTCAAACAAAACCAATATATAGTCAAAAATAGAAGAATAAATCAACACCAATAATTAACCTGGGAAAAACCTCTCAATAGATATTAAAAAAAAAATCTACAGGACGGTAAATACTCTACTAATACCAAAACAAAGGTACAATGAGTCTCACAAAATTAATTACAAAGCATATCAATACAACTCTTCCTAATCCTCAAAACAGTCACCAACAATGGCCCAAAATATCAACAAATTGAAATTAATAAGAGTTCAAGAATCTCGTCACAAGAAAAATAGACAACGTTCACGAATTTTCTGGAAACAAACTACAGCTCCGATCTCCAATCCAACCGTCCAAAACAACGAACTGTGAGTGATAAAACTCCAGTAAAACTTTCAGAACAATTGGAGAAGATTTCATCGTTGGATTTCCGAAACAACCAAGACTGGCGGTAACAGGAACTTGTTGCGGATAGCAGCTTTTCACAAAATTTCTAACACTTCTACAGACCTCCAGTAGACAATCACATCGTTCAAATTGAAGAAATATGAGTAAGGAATCTTCATTAAGAATTGCAGCTTGATCAGACAAGGTTTCACCGTTGAATCTTCAAAACAACCAACACAGGTTGCTATAAGAAGTAGCTGCGAATTACCTCTCTCTCTTTTCTTCAAAGCGGTTGCTCACACATTTCTCCACACACATCAAAGCTCTCACGGTGGCACAAGTCGCAAATCATCGGCTCTTGCCAGTAGTCATATGCTTGTCTCAAACATTAAGTCATGTATGTGTAAGTATGAACTAATTCAGACTGTGAAACTGCGAATGACTCATTAAATCAGTTATAGTTTGTTTGATGGTATCTACTACTCGGATAACCATAGTAATTCTAGAGCTAATACGTGAAACAAACCCTGACTTTTGGAAGGGATGAATTTATTAGATAAAATGGTCGACGCAGACTCTACTTATCACTTTGATGATTCATGATAACTCGTCGAATTGCATGGCCCTTGTGTCGGCGACGCATCATTCAAATTTCTACCCTATCAACTTTCGATGGTAGGATAGTGGCCTACCATGGTGGTGACGGGTGACGGAGAATTAGAGTTCGATTCCAGAGAGGAAGCCTGAGAAACGGCTACCACATCTAAGGAAGGCAGCAAACACGCAAATTACCCAATCCTGACACGGGGTGGTAGTGACAATAAATAACAATATCGGGCTCATTGAGTTTGGTAATTGGAATGAGTTCAATCTAAATATCCAAGTGTGAATCTAAGTCCCACATTGGGTAGAAATGAGAAAGTTGAGCAACATATAAGAAAGATTTATTAGTTAGGTTGTTTCTCTTCTTGTGAGGCTCAAACCCATTATGTTTTGGTGTGTCTATGACACATGACAGGCCCAATATAATGCATCATTATAATTAGGGTAAAAGGCTAACCCTAAGAGTGTGCCACTATATGTGCACCTGGGTGTGCAACTATGTGTGCCACCGTGAGAGCTTTGGTGTGTGTGGAGAAGTGTGTGACCAACCGCTTTGAAGAAAAGAGAGAGAGGTAATTCGCAGCTACTTCCTATAGCAACCTGTGTTGGTTGTTTTGAAGATCCAATAGTGAAACCTTGTCTGATCGAGCTGCAATTTTTATTGAAGATTCCTCACTCATATTTCTTCAATTTGAACGATGTGATTGTTTACTGCAGGTCAGTAGAAGTGTCAGGAATTTTGTGAAGAGTTGTTGTCCGCAGCAAGTTCCTGTTACCGTCACTATTGGTTGTTTCGGAAATTCAACAGTGAAATCTTCTCCAATTGCTCTGAAATTTTTATTGGAGTTTTATCACTCACAGTTTGTTGTTTTGGACGGTGGGATTTGAGATCAGAGCTGTAGTTTGTTTCCAGAAAATTCGTGAACATTGTCTATTTTTCTAGTGACGAGATTCCTAAACTCTTCCTTATTAATTTCAATTTGTTGATATTTTGAGCCATTGTTGGTGACCGTTTTGAGGATTAGGAAGGGTTGTATTGATATGCTCTGTGATTAATTTTGTGAGACTCATTGTACCTTTGTTTTTGTATTAGTGGAGTATTTACCGTCTTATGGTTTTTTTTTAATCTCTATTGAGAGGTTTTTCCCACGTTAATTATTGGTGTTGATTTATTCTTCTGTTTCGACTGCATATTGGTTTTGTTTGGATTGATTGATTGCGTTCAAGATGTTTCCATATTGTTCTGATAAAAGTTAATCTTATTACTTCTGCTGCCTGACTCCCATCAACAGGTATCAGAGCTTATCGGTTTTGGGCTTGTGGTTTGGTGAACAATGGAAACTAACACTAGTAACATGATTACTCTAAATTGCTCCAATTATAATATTTGGAAGGCAAAAATGGAAAATTGGCTTTATGTGAAAATTTTTTCAATAATGAGAAGCCTTAAGGTTTTGGGTTGAAGGTGGTATCATTCTCTTGTGTGGGTTTGGCTCTGAGTTCTCATTCTTGTGAGATCTTCCCGGTTTTGCCCCCTCGAATTACCCAACAAATCTTAGTAACACTTTCAAAAGTTATATGATTTATCAAATTTTAGATTTTTTCTATTTTGAAACAGTATGATATTAGAACTATGATTGAAAAGTTCTTATGACTGAAAAGTTCTTATTTTCTGTATAAGTTTTTTTTCTGTTTTTTTGATGTTGGTTTGATTAAAACTAATATGAATAGAGTTGCTAGACGTGTCCTTCATTTTGCAACTTGTTGAGGTATTCTTCATGGCAAACATCGTGAAGAATATGTAGGTAATTTTTAAGTTTTCTTAGGTAATTAACATGCTCTTTATACTAAAGTTCCGGATCTCAATTTTTTCTATTGAATATGTTTAATTAAAGGATTTTAAAAAGTTTTGGTTAGAGTGTGACTCTTATTTACTATGTCAAGTTTTTTGTTCAGCTGATATGATTCTTTGGACTCTTAAAGATAGAAAGCATAAGTGTATGCGAATTTGTGCTATTATAGATTTTAGAGTGACTTATGTATTTAAGATGATAATATATGTGTTGATATATTAACTAATTTAGGTGTCGAAAAAAGAGTCCCCGTGCTTTATATTCATTTTTTTCTTTAATAATATTTTTTCATGTAATGATAAATGATTAATGTGTTTTCCAGTGTTAATCTAACTCAGATTTCAAAATTGATAGGAATACCTACCATAAAAAATAAGTCTTTTATTAAAAAAATTGTCTTCTTTTATTGAAAATCCTAAAGTTACACAGATTTAAAAATTATACAAAATTATTTGTCATAAATGTATAATTAAATAAATTATGACAGTCGATGTCCGCATATTGTAATAAAAAATTCTAACAATGACATAAAATGAGGGAACTAATAGTTGTTCCTATATTGTTAAGTGTATTCTTTATCCTAAATGGAAAACGAAAATGAAGTGAACCTAATATATGGACGACACTATCGTTTTGTTTTTGTATAATAAAAAATTTCATCCTAAGTGGAAAATGAAAATGAAGTGAACCTAAGATATGAATGGCACTATTTTTTTTTTATATAATCAAAAATTTCGGACACGTTATTTTAAACTTTTTAAGTGATTTATTTTGTAATTAATTATTATATTAATTTGCATGATGTTTCTTACTTTAAGAGATTAATGTGAAATGCATAAAATGATTTCTATCAATTAAATAATTCAAATGATTTTAGCAACCGTGAGTTGATTAGAAAAAAAATTGACTGAAGAGGGTGATTGTAACTGAAGAGAGAGACCTGTGAATTTTAGAGAGAAAACATGTGTCAAAATTGAAGAGGGAAATGATGAGTCCAATAAAGTTAACGGAAAGTCCTAAGTTAGATTGAAGAAGGAGAAAAAGAAGTTAGAAAAGAAATTGGTAGAGAAATTCAATATGATTAAAGGAGAAAGAAGTAGAATCATATTTTCGAGATGAACCATAAATAGAATGTTGTTGCAAAGGTATTAATTGATATTATTTACAAGTTTAAAACATCTTTTTATACAGTATTTTACATGATAATAACTATTTAAGTATTATGTGGCGATAATTATTTTACTCATAATAGTCGATTATAAGACAAAATAATTTATTATTAATAAATGTTTGGTTTTTAGTAATTAGGGGTAATCAACTATCATTTAACCTACTCAATTATTTTATTAAAAAATAATTTCAAAAAAGGTTAAGAGCTTTTTAATAAGACATACATGATAATTTAATGCATAATTCTAAAAATGTTAAGGCTAAAATCATGTGTGACAGAGATTGAGAGACACGTGAAAGGAATAACACCTAAATGAATTCGTACATCATCAAAACATTCACATATTATAGGTTTCTTGAAACATGTCTACACCTATAACAATCAATATGTCACACAAAACAATCACAAAGAAGGGACGAAGTTATTCAATAACCAAAAAGAGATAAATAGATTATAATTGAAAAGTTCACACTGAAATCATATTACTTTTCTATTGTGTTGAATATTTAAGTATGAATCTAAGTTTCACATTGAATAGAAATGAGAAAGTTAAACAACATATAAGAAAGAAGACCCACAAACTTAATGTTTTAGGTTTTGGGTTGAAGGTGGTGTAATCTCAATGTGTGGGTTCTGCCCTTGTCTCATTCTTGTTTGATCTCCTCGGTGTTTTTTTCTCGATTTTCCCAGCGAGTGGTATTAGAGTCGATGGTTTGTGACGGTGACCAGCTCAAACGAGTACAATTTGATCCCTGTATCGAAAGTCTTCCTAGTGGAGGTTTTAGGGAAGTGTATGTGGAAGAGGAACTCTCACTTGAGGAGGAGATTGTTCGGTATCTAAGTGTGAGTTTAAGTCCCACATTGAACAGAAATGAAAAAGTTGAGTACCATATAAGAAAGAAAACCACAAACCTAATGCCTTAAAGTTTTATGTTAAAGGTGGTGTTATTAACTTGTGTGGGTGAGAATCTTGTCTCATTCTTGTTTGATCTCTATGGTGTTCCTCCTTCGGATGTTCCTAGCAAGTGGTATCAGAGTCGATGGTTTGTGGCAGTGACCGGCTTAAACGAATACAATTTGATCCCTGTATCGAAAGTCTTCTTGACCAAATTTTAAGAAAAGTGTGTCTTATAATGATGGCGGTACTTTAAAAGGATGGTGGTTTTTGAGGTACTCCTACTTAAAACTGTTTCTAATCAAGGGAGGGTTTACCAATGTGGAAGGGACTCGCACTTGAGGTGGAGATTATTAGGTATCCAAGTGTGAGTCTAGTCTCGCATTGAGTAAAAATGAGAAAGTTGAGTAATATATAAGAAATAAGACCCATAAACCCAATGACTTAAGGTTTTGAGTTAAAAGTGGTGTCACTGCCTTGTGTGGGTCCAACTCTTGTCTTATTCTTAGTTGATTTTCTTGGTATTTCCCTCTCAATTTTTTCAGCAGGTTGAACCTAATTGAACGTAATAATTAAGACTCACTGCTAAGAGTAAGAAAAGTTTGTGTATGGTCGATGTTGTGTGTGATGTCAGTTACAAGTATTAAATTTCAAATTATAATTTCTCAATATTTTCTTTATCTAAGATATATGTATCAAAATCGACATTTAGAAATATGTTATTTTTTATCAACATGTTTGGAAATATGTTATAACTTTTTATCTAATGTTTTCTTTGTTTGTTTAGGCAATTGCCTATTTATTTATTATTATGTTAATTCTTTCTTAAAATTCGATCATATATACACCATAAGAAAACAGTTGTATAGTGACGTAAAAATGTGTCGGCCAAACAATAGACACAAAAATTGCGTCGACCAAACCGACACAAATTTGAGTAGAAAAAAGTGAAGAGTAATGGTGTCCAAACCCACACAACAACTTTTGTTAAACAAAAAAATAATTGAAGATGTGTCGGTTTGACCGAAGTAAATACGATAAAAAAAAAGATGAAGAGTAGCAATGGTTAAACCCACGCAAAAGTTCTCACTAAATGAAAAAAAAAATGCGTCACACAAGTTATTACATTAGTTGAGCCGACGCTATGCTTATTTGAATTTAATTATCCCAATTCATTTATTTTTCAGTAAAAATATAAATAAAAAATAGTTATTATTATTAATAATAACTTTTATAATATGATAAATAAGTTGAGAAAATAAATAAAATAATATAATAATTTGTTAGCATTTTATAAATAAGAAGTGTTGATATTTAAGTCAAAAAATATCTAAATATTAAAAAATAAATAAAAAGTTAAATATTTTTTATAGAAAAAATTAAGTTAAAAAGTAATTATAAATGTATATTTATAAAATTGATTATTATGAAATTAGAGAAAAGTGTTTTAATGATTTATGTTAAAGTATGTAGGAGTAAACAAATTTTAGAAGAAAAATATGAAAATATTATAAAAAAATTAAAATTAGATAAAAGTTATGTAGCTCGAAAATAAAATGATAAAGTATAATGAAGAATAATTAAAAATGAGTGATAATAAAGAAAAATTAGTAATATTTTGAATATCACTAAAATTTATTAAACGCGTCACTAAAATTAGAAATATGTATGTTAAATGTACTTCATTGGTTGAAAGACAATGTATTATGTCTATTAGATACATATGATTGTAAGAAAATATGTTATATTACTATAAATATTAAAGAATAAGTACTCGAAATGTTAAAAAATAAGTGTTTAGATACAAAATTTATATAAACATGCATAACTCTATAAATGTTTCCAAATTTTATTAAGACATGAAGATGAAGTAAAAATAATATTTGATGATTTAAAAAAAATTTCTAAAGTAAAGTTTGGAAATTTTAAACCGTAAACCGTAATTTTTTTTTAACAATTTAATGATTTTGTATTAAAATTTATACATACATATATAATTTTTAAAATTTATTTTGTGTATTTGAAATAAATATAATTTTGTATTATGTTATTTGATATATGAATATAAGAATGGAAATTAAAGTATGAATACTTAAAATTAATTGTAATTAATAATTATAAATGATTAATTAAATATGTTAAATTGTAAAACTTGCTTTGCAGGAAGAGGATAATGCAAAAGAAAAATAAAGAATGTTAAATGAATGTTATACTTTATTATATATGTTCAAAGGTAGATATGATTGTATGAATATGGTTATTGTAGGACATAATAAACATATATGATTGAATTGAAGATATTTTTATGTTCAACTTTTGTATTGGAATAAAGATATGTTTTATTTCAACATATGGTTTATGAAAATTATGAAGAAATTAATTTGTAAATGATAGTCATGTTCATTTGACAACCTTTACATATGATAATTATGTTTATTTAAAAGTTATTGATTTGCATTTTGTATTTATAACTTAATTGAATTTTCATATTATAAATATTATTTGTCATAAATTATACTAAATTAATTCGTATATTATTATTATAATTAATTTAATAGTAAGTAATAATATATATTGAGAAATAGTAGAGTTAACTAAACATCTAGTGTCCAAAAAAGATATTGATATACTATAAAGGAGTAATAACAATGTAAAAACATCTAGTATCCAAAAGAGATCCAAATTAAAGTCACAAACCTCGTAAACACAAACAAAATATACACACATAACTAAAAAAATGATATAAAATATTGTAATGAAATCAATTAATTTGTTAATACTTCATCAAACTTAAGTTTACAAAGTCAACTACTTTGAATTTAGCAAAAAGAGGAAGAGATGGTTAAAAGTGCCTTAATTAATATTATTTTATTTTATTTTAATTGAATTTAAAATGAAACTTAATCAAGAAGGAAGAGTCAATGTGTACAGGAGGATAAGAGACTCTTAATTTGAAATCAGGACAGAGCAGAATAAAAGACTCTTCATATGTTTTGAATTTTAATTACATATTAATTTTAATGGAGTGAATTGGGTGGTGTTGTGCAGCATAAAAGGTTTCCAATCATCCATTTTGCTTCCAAATCGTGTTGATGGTAGGTTAGTTAGCCTTGGATCGATTGATGTTTCTTCGTGGGTGGTCATGAAGTGATTGCAGTTGGAGGAGATAGTGACTGTAGGCAGGTCTTTCAAAGCTTAGACAAAGATAAGCTCTTCAATCTGTTCATTAACTATTGTTTTGGATATTTTAGAGTTTAAGATTTGCAATGAATGAAAATAATGAATTCTGTTTGGGTTGTGGTATCTGTCATCACACCGTGGCATTACCACAACCCAAGGACGGTCGTGGCATTACCTCAAGAAGAGATGAAAGGATATGAAATAAAGACTATTTTCTTCGTTTGATATATGTTAATAGCCTTTGTGACCACCATCATTGGATTGATTTCGATTAGCGATTTTGAGACTGTCCTTTTCGTTTTTTTTTTTTCCAATTTTAGATTGTGGAAACAATTTTTTGGACCATTGAGTCTTTGAGAACCCACGTAACCCTTCGAGTATATTATCTCTATGAGTTTTTAGTTGTGTAGCTCCATATAAGCTACACAATCCTTGAATATCATTGCCGTGTTTCATTGAAGTTTCCTTTATCATTTTTGAATTTATATATGCTCATATAATTGAATTATAAATATAAAAATAATAGCTAATTAATGGGTTTTGAATTGTGACGTATATATATAACATTATACATTATAGTAATGAAAAAGTATGTAGGTACCTCATGAAATTATAAAACTTTGTTATCTAAGCAAATGTAAGAGCAGGAAAAGAGAGTGATAATTGTTATCTTCAATCACTAGTAGAAAAATAGGCTTTAACGTCTACTTTTTATGACGGTTAAAGAGGTAAACGACGTAGTCAAAAACGCGGTGGCATTTTTGTAAATAAATGAACAATCCCACGTCGGTTGGAACAAAAAACCGTCATTGACCTATTTATAAAAAAGAAAAATTCAAATTTTTAAAAGTTGTAAGGGGCGCGTGAATCCCACGTCGGTTAACAGGCCATAAGCGACGTGGGATTTTTCTATACTACGTCGGCTAAGGCCTCATAACCGACGTGGTGCATTCTGTTTGACAAAATTGGGGAAAATTGGGGAAAAGGGGTAAAATTAGGGCATACACCACGTCGGTTCTGGGCTTTGTAACCGACGTGGTGTGTTAACAGTAATTTTTTTAAAATTTCAGGGCATGCACCACGTCGGTTGGGAGGCCAGAATCGACATGGTGCATCTATTTTATATCAAACGCGCCTTTTTTTCTTCACTTTTCTTCTTCTCCGCTGCGCGCAAACTCTTCCAGGCACTGTTCCGGCGTCGTCTCCTGCACTTTTCGACCTCCATTTGCACCTCATTCTACTCCATTTTGCTTCCCTTTGTTCGCATTTTCGAGAGCTTCGGTTTGAACGGTTCTATTTTCGATTTCAAGTCTGTTGGTGCTTCGTTTGGTTTGAAGCTGTGCGCCATTCTTTCTCTTCCATTTTTTTTTTTGCTTTTACTGATATTGTTATTGTATTGAGCATTTGTTTGTGCTTTGTGGTTTTGGTAGGGTTCGTTTGGCCGATTTAGGTTTGTTTGTGTT
>Ga0209489_100083_pt1 | contig 127684 bp, 56 predicted proteins | sample SiratrowhiteBW_FD_187527 | JGI IMG/M metagenome (GOLD analysis project Ga0209489, IMG submission 187527) | Root nodule microbial communities of legume samples collected from California, USA - Siratro white BW (SPAdes) (version 2) | ecosystem: Host-associated > Plants > Roots > Nodule | place...
ATATTTATATATATTTATATATATATATATATATATATATATATATATATACTTTGTGTATTCACAATTTTGCATACTCACAATTATTCATTTTATTTTATTTTAATTTTTTAATACTTATAACTTAATTTCAAATTATGATATTTTAGTATGAATATTTGATTTGATTTAATTTAAAGTATCATTTACCAATACATTTGATTTTTCATTAATAACATTTATACTAAGATTGCATACATAACAAGTTCAACTAATAACATTGACCTTAATTTATTTTTTTTAATTTAGTGTAACATTTCAACAATTATTTTCCTTTTTAAACAAATATTATTAACGTAGAAACAAACGAGCAGCTCAGTACTATATATAACTATTACATCAGATTCTGTTAACGTTTTTCGTTGTTTTATAGTGAAAAAAGAAATAAAATGAATCGTTTTAAAAATTTAGAAAGCATTTTTTGAAAATTAAGAGATTAAACTAAACATACAAAATAAGAAGAATTTAATCTACAAAATTAGAACTTTAGATTGGTTCAGATTCTAAATGCTCAGATCAAATATCTCAATTGATGTGGAATCTTTTAGACACTATCCTAATTCAATCTTTTACCTCCTGGTTGAACCTAAGCCTCAAATCTAATATCTCAATTGATGTCATTGAAATTATAATTTTAAACTAAAGCTTAAAATATTGGTGAAATATTTCATTGATTCATATGAGATCATCATGTTTATCCAATCCAGTGAACAACCAAGATTTTAGTTTCTACTTGAGAAATGGCTCCCATTATGTGAAACTGCTAGAAGGTTGAACTGAGCAACACAAAACCTGAGAAATATTATTTCCATACACTTCATCCTTTGAATATATCACTCCTGCAAATATGATTTCCAAGTTAAACCCTAATTGTCATGTAGATAATACTTCTGTGCTCCAAAACTTGTAATCATTGGTTGAAAAGCTATTCAGGTCAATTAACCAAAACAACATAACAAAAAAATAAGAGGATATCAAAATGGTGCAGACAATAAGTTTCAATGTGACCTAAACTGCCAAACCACAAACAGCCTTCATGTTAAAGATAAGAAAGCAGCATGTATGGTCCTGTGACAAGTTTAATGAGCATAGCATCTGACAAAGTATATGACAGAACAGAACCCTGACGAGTTTGGTTTACATATTTTCTAATCACGACTCTATATGTAGAATATAAATAAAAAAAAGAGAAAGAAAGAAACAAGAAGCTAGGAATATAAAGCCTTTATACGCCCCATTTCAGAGAAGTTATAGAACATTGGAACATCATTAAAATGAATTTCATCTTTGTTCTTGAAGCTCGGCATCTTCTACTCTTCACAAATGATTGTATCTGGAAACAGTTGGAGATATTACTTTCTGGACCTTTTTGAGTTACCCTTCTTAACCCCTTCTGTACGATGTTTTCTCTTGGAAGAACTGCTGTGAGACACAGCATTAGGGGCAGGCTGAGAAGGCACGTGATGCCCATGAACCAGAGCAGGGAACCCAACAGCAGAGGTTCTGCAACATCAAACATGAACAAAACCTTTAAAATGACATCTAATTAAGTCAATTTCATAATTCAATAATGATGTCCACATGAGACTTGGCGATTTCTTTTTTTAAATCAAAGAATCACTTCCAGTCTAGCAGCATGCACAAGAATGAATCTTGTTTGGTGAGTGATAAGAATTTCCATTTATAAATTTATTCTGATTTTGGCATAAGCAGAAAATTAAAACTTTAGCAAAACGGAGGGAGACTTTTGCTCTGAAAAAAGCCCGAAGGCCATTTAGTGACTTTTCAGTCCCTCATCCCATTTTTTGTAATGTCTCTACATATATCATTTTTAATCTGTTTTAGTTCTCGCCATAGGGATTAAAAGAAATTAGAATGATGTGTAGGAGCTAAAAGGAATTAAAAGTTACATATGTATGAAAATACTAAAATGAGAATTTAACATTTATATGACTTGATTAAACTAACCCGTGTGCCTTTTCAATTCAAACACAAAACAGACCAAACATAGCATAACCTTACTTAGTTCACCATGATCATTAAAACACCTAAAGAAAATACTAAGTATCCAGCCCTCAAAAAATATTAAGACACCATGAAAGTTACAAGACAGACAAAAAAATATCAGTTAGCAGCTTAAAAAGGCTTATTTTCCTTGAATGAGTTAAGTTCACACATCCTCAAATCCAATACAACGCTAGCATGGATTGTAGATATGTTCACAGAAACAATGGTCATCGAAAACAAGGCTATAACTTATCAATACTTTGGCGATATGCCAAAACATTAAGAAAAAATATCTGGTAGCATAAAATTCATTCATGAAAAACAACCAAAGCGGAAGGCAAAACCACCAAATATGCCAAATCATGAAACCAAATTAATCAAGCACAATTGCTACTGTCACCAGATGAATGCCCAAATCAAAACAGCAATAGCAATAGAAAAATAGTAATTTGACTTGTCATAGCAAGCCTTACCCAACAAGAGCACAGCAGACTCCTGCAAGGTCATGGAAGCACCGTGTGCACTACGCGTTTGCAAGCAAAGCCGCAAAGCATTGTTCTCAGCATAGCAGCACTGAAGCAAATGCCCCAGTCTTCTGCATTCCCCTTCTAAATACCTACTCTTCATCTCCAGGTCTTTCACATAAAGCTTCTTCCTCTCCCTCGATCTCACAGCAGCATCCCTATTCCTCAACTGCCTGAAAAGCACACGTTGAACACAGCTCTCAAGAACATAACAATCATCATAAAACATCCCATCAGATTTTGTTTCCAGCAACATACAATACAACCAATCCCTTTGATGATGAACCAGTAATCACGATATCACGACACAACCATCAACATCCAAATTCTCTAAACACAATTCCTTTCGTGCAAATTAAATTCATAAAAAAACTCCGAAACTGACATTATATTCCATCCATACAAATCGGATAGCAAACTACAACATCCACCAAAATTCAATCATGTAACAAACCACATCAAACATAAGCTAATTTTAACTTACTAAAATGTAAATTCCACTTTTTTCTACTGTATAGACTCATCCAAACACACCCTTTCATTCTATTACAAACTGTCTGTTAGGAATCCACTGTCAAGTAAGACTTTTTCCAATGACTACAAATTTACACTGCCTGCAAAAAAAAAGTTTTTTTTTTTCTTTTACCTTTTTAACTTCTTGGAAGTGTGTTCATCGGGAATTGCATCATCGGTTCTCTCTTTTTCTGAGCCTTCGTCAGACGCTGTCTTGGAACGCTCACTTTCCGGTTCCTCACCGGGCTCCACCAGAATCTCCTCGAGAAGCCTGTAGTACTCGGACTCAGACGACTCAGAAGACTCAGACAACAGCTTTCCAGGTAAGACGGCGTCGTTTTCAGCGTGGTCCATGAGGAGGTTCTCGATGTGGGAGAAAACGGCGTCGTTCGGGGAGGGATTGTCGGCGGCGACGCTAAAAGGAGCGGTGTCATCCTGCAAAAAATCATGGGCGTCGAATTCCGGCACCTGGTCGAAGAAGGAATCCCAATCGAATTGGGTGAGTCGGGTTTCTTCAAGAGAGTCCATGGGAATTTAGAATTGAATTGAAAATTAGGGCAAAAATATTTATTGGGAATTTTTTGGGTGTGTTTCGGTAACTTGGGCAGCAAGGAAACGAAGAACAGTGTGGAAGCGCGTGGATGAGTTTGTAGCGTCACTCGACCAATGAAATCGCGTATAGTGGCATGCCTTTTACACGTGGCATTTGAAGAAAGTGGGGGGAAATTTCCCTTTGCATTTTAAAATTAAAAGTTTGGAAGTTCTATAGTCGGTTCAAATTTAAAATGGCGTTTTAACAAAATGTGTAAAAAGAATTTAGAGTGTAGAGTGTAGACTGTAGAGTAGAGTGGCAATTTTTTTTTATTGTGACATTTTTAAATTATTAATTTAATTTTGGATACACGTTTTAATTTATTTAAGATTTATTTTTTGTTCTTCCAATTTTATTTTTATTTTTGTTTCTTAAAAATTAAAAATTGTTACTTTTTATCATGTCTGAAGAAATAAAGTGTGGAGTATAGAATAGCAAATTTTTATTATTATAACATTTTTAAATTTGTAATGCTTAAATTATTAATTTAATTTTGGAGACATGTTTATAATTTATTTAAGATTTTATTTTCGGTTCTTCTAATTTTAATTTTATTTTTGGTTCTTAAGAATTGAAAATTATTATTTTTTTATCATGTCTAAAAAAATAAAAATTTATTTGTGGTCAAATTTTAGAAAAGAGGTATCTATTCATATATTTGATAAAATAAGATTTAGTTTTATAGTTACAGGTTAAATCTTTATCTCTTGTTGTTTGTATTAAATATTAAGTTTAATAAATTAATATTTAAAACTTAAAAATATATTATTTATGTTTGGATTTTCTTATATATATATATATATATATATATATATATATATATATATATATATATATATATATATATACATATATATATATATATATATATATATATATATATTTGTGGTAAGAATAGCTGATGAATATGTTTAATAAACGTTTTTGGAAAAGTTTTAAGAGATATTTTCTAGAATATTAATCATAAACGATTTAATTTTAATATTATTAGGAGACATGAAATATATAGACATTTTATTACGATGTTATATATAATTTATAACATATATTCACGAAGCTTGAATAATTATAAAGATATGTAACATTGACATCATGAGGCTATGTTATAATTTATATTTTCTAAAACAAAATCTTCATGAAAAAAAAATACTTCAAAATTCACTAAATAACAAATATTTGTATAATATTCGGTATATTACAAACATTATTAACTATTTTAATTTTTGATCTTCTTTGTAATTTTTTATAAGTATATTTGATTTATAATAGTTACATTTTAGTCATTGTTCTCTTTCAAAATAAATAAAATATTTATAAATTTTAATAAACTCTTAATCATGTTAACCAACATGTACTACTCATTAAGTTTTAATATATCAACATATAAATGACTTATCAAAATATCAAGTAAATTATGATTATGATTTCTACCCATTATCTTTACAATTCATTGTCTTTCATCAAACTTCAATATCACAATTATAATCAAAGTTTAGATGTTATTCTATTAACTCATTTAAATAAATTATACCATATTTCAAATATTTACACAACTACATTACAATATCAACATATATCATTTACTACAATTTTAACACAAATAATAACATATTTTAATTATCTGTTGTAAAAGCTCAAAAAAATCCTTTAATTAATTCATATTCTGTTAATGCAAATTTCACAATATCATAAATTTCATCCATATGAAATAAGATATTAACTTCATATAATATTTTACTTCAAAAATTAGAATCAATTTATGTAAAAAAAAATTTCAGTGTTACACTTTGAATCACATCTATTGACAATTTTAACTTTTTAATTACTAAATCTGAAACTTGAAATTAATATTATAAATTATATAATCCAAAATAAAATTTTAAATTCCAAAATATTATTCTATTTTTTGGATTACACGATCATAAAAGAAAATACTTAATTTAAATATTTACTTCTTTATAAGTCTTATAAATTGTACAGTATAAAATCAGAAACCCAAATGTGTTTAAAAATTAAAAGATAAAAGTTAATATGCTTACTAAATGGCAAAATATTAATATTCAGTTTATTGGAATGCCAAAATTTTGATCTCAAATACTTAGAGTAAATTAGGTGAAGAAGGAAGAAAAATGGATCAAAGTCTTATTTTTGTTTGAACAGCAAAACCAAAGATAAAAAATTTAAAAACTATGGAAGTGTAAAAAAAAATAAAAATTAGAGAGATTTTGGAAGAAATTATCGAGTTTTGAACTCTTATATTTGAAATAAAACTATTTTTCTCATGAAAGGGTTGGATGTTTGTAACTAAGTAAACAATTTTCTAAGGATTCAAAATAATCTCTTAACATTAGGTATTATCTCAATCTGAATAACATTATGAAGAGAAACTTTTATTACAAAGTTGAAGTTTTTCTTTAAAATACAGTAATACACTTCTAAAATGGATTTAGACTATTTTCAATGTAAATATATATACTCACCCTGAGAGCTTTCCATTAACTTTAGTCGATTCAAATGCTTTGATTCATAATAACTTTCCCATATACAAAATCACATATTTTTGTCAATAATTAATTCACACCAAAATTGATATAACTAAATGAATTTGATAACCATTGTCTATTAATCATTCATGTTATTCCATGTATAAAACACTTTAAATATAATATAAATATTATTTTGTTTCTATCATACTCTTTAGAAGAGCAACATACCAATCTAATTCCTTTAAACTCGGGTCTATCAAATATAGATTGATTGAAGTTGAGTTACCATATATAAAAGTGAGAATTTGATAGTTTTTTAGTTTCTTTATTAGGATGATTTTTTTAATTACATTTCACTATCTTGAACCATCTTAATTTGATCACACTTTTTTTTTTTTTTAAACCAAAGTTAATATAACCCCTTCGGTTAAATTCACACGACAAGCGTTACTTGCGCTACACATTAATTCCATCAAGAAGTTAACCTCATATCATTATTACTATAAATTTAACCAAAAAAACTATATTATCTTATTTTTTTAAAAAAAATAAAAACAACTCGAGAATATTTAAACTTGTGGAAAGAAATTAAAACAATGATAACAATAAGGAGATAAAAAAAGCTATTAAACCTATTATGGATTTTTGCTTTGGTAAAAAAAAGTTTTCTATTAATACAATATAAAATTAATTTAAAAGGTAAAATTTAGTTAAAAGAAGAAAGTTGGAGAAATATTGCAATAATTCATTTAAAAAAATAAAGAAATAATAAATTAGACTTGAAGAAGATTTTAAAATTGGATTAATCTGAGAGAGTAGAAGTCCACTTTCCCAGTGACCACAAAAACAAGAGTCTGCACGTTGTTGGCACCAGCACCATTCCTTCACTCACTCACTCATTCTCTGCAAAAATGTTCGCTTCAGCTTCCTCCCAATTACTGTTCAGACTTCACTCACTCCACTCCGCAGACCCAATGCCTCACTCACTCGCCCTCTCGCGCTTTCCCGCCACCATTTCCTCCTCCTTTCACCGCCACCACTGCGCCGTTAAACCCCTGACTCTCCGCGCCGTCACTCGCCGTTTAAAACCCCCACTCATCAGAGCCTGTGACCGATCACAGCAGGTTCTTTCTTTCCGTCGCCTATGCTTTCAACTGACAAAACAAAAATGAACAAAAGTGTTAATTTGAACTTGCATTAGTTCCCAATTTTAGGGAAAAAAAACACCCATTTATTATTTTTTCTTTTCTCAATGTGGGGAAAAAAAAGTAAGGTTTTTTATGTGATTTTTAGAGTTTATGTTGGACCCAATTGTTGTTGTGGAGTGACTAGGCTATGGGTGAGGTGGCTGACGCTTTGGAGAAGGTTTTTTGGTAGTGATTAATTTCAAAATCATATTTTTGAATGTTTTTGGTATACTAAATGTGACCCTAATCTGAATATTCTTTAGACCTACATTTTAATTCCTGTGTAATGTAATGGAGTTGGTGTGGTGTTGTAATTTTTTGAGTTTTTGAGCCTTTTTTTTAATTAATTTAATTTTGGAAATTCAGATTGGTGGCAGTGGAAGTGAAGGGACGAAAGGATTGAGTTGGCTGGAACCCATTTTGAAGTTTGCTAGGAGCAACGTTCTACCTTTGGGTGGCTCTCCTCTCAGTCATGTGCATTCAAATTTTTTTTTTTTTTTTTTTTGGTGATTTTTTTTAATGGTTTACTTCATTTTGATTATGTTCTAATTGATAACAATTTTGGTTGTGTTTTTGAGGCAATGTGTAGCTCTGGTTAGTGCAGTGACATTAGGATTAACATATCCTAGTCTTGGTTGTGCTGCTGATAAGTTAAATGTGTCAAAAATTGGTCCGTTTGGAATTTTTGTTATCTCAGGTTAGTTTTCGAGGATAGTCTTTTGCATCTATTTGTTATTTTGATTTTATTATACCCTTATAGTAAGGCGTTATTATGGTTTATCATATAGGATTGATGTTGCGTAGTGAAGAAATTGGTGCAGCTGTAGAAGCATGGCCCGTTGGACTCTTTGGGCTTGTATGAACATAAATATTTTATGGATGAATTTTACAGGCTGGTTCACCACAGCCTGTTTTGATCGGTCATCCTATATTTGATTAGAATCTTAACCTATATTTGCTTGGAGGGCCTTTTTTTCTGGGCTAACTTTCCTAATTGGAATATAACTGATCATGCTACAAATTTATTATGAAGTTGTATATAATATATAATATTGCAAATTTTATAGGTTAATTTGTAAAATTTCTCTTATATTAACTTCTCCAAAGTCTGATTTTAACTTAAGCATGGGATAATATGAGCTTATTGGAGAAACTTATTTCATTTTTCCTTTTGTTTACTTCTCCTTTAAGTGGATTATGCGTGTGTGTTATACAGGACAAGATTTTCTGAACCTGTTGAAAACTGTCATCAGCCTTGTGTCCTGTTTCCTGGCAAGGAAAAAAAGAATTAGTATTTCATTTGTGACTCAGCTTTCTATTTTCGTGGTCAAGAATAAAAGTTTTAACTTGAAGGACTAAATTTCGTACGTCTTGTCATATTGTTTGTACAATAGCAGCAACTGAGCATATTGCTAGATGGGTTTGACTACATGGATCAATTGACACCATTGAACTCTATAAAAATGAATTATCTCAACTTGTTCTTGTATGTCTGCATTGTTTTAAAAACTAAATCTTAAAGGTTATTTTTACGTATTTCCCAATGTGTAACGTGTTCTTTGGTTCTTCTTGCAGGTGTCTATTTTATTTCTTACACCATACTTTTCCAGGATAATATTGCAATTTCAGCTCCAACCCCAGGAATTTGTTACAGGTTTAGCCATTTATTTTTATTCTACCTTAAGCATGAGTCGGTTTTAGCAAGATACTCTTATTGTAGTTTTATTGTTTTCGAGCTTGTGTAACCACATTTGTATATTGCTGACCTTAGATCTTGTCAAACCTTGATTAACTGGAAGTTAAAATTTTGATTGCATTGTGTTACCTTATAGGCTAACTTTCCATATTTGAGAAACTCAAATTTCTATGATGAAGAAGTACTTCTTTGTAGATATAAAATACTGTTTGGTAACTCGTATAATTCTGCATTGTTGAAAAGATCGCCTTTTATTTGATATGCATTGATTCACTGAAACCTGTCTCTGCTTTAAGTTGATGGTTAAATTTTAGGCGGTTTATTTTCCTTAAAGGGTGCTTCTTTGTCCATGTGTTCAATGATTGGCTCTATTATTATTTGATCTAATTTCAGCACAATATATTGATATACTAGTAGGCTTATGTCTGAACAAAAATAAGACTTACTTAAAATATAGAACAGTAGGCCTATGTCAGACTGTAGGTTATGTAGGCATGCCCTTAGACAGTCAGTAGAGACATATTTACAGTGTATGTGATAACTAAACCAAAGGCTTGGCTAGATGTTTTATGCAGGTAAAGTTTTGGTTCAGCACTACATATAATGCATCCAGTTAAATGAAACCTTTCAAGGCATTAATCCACCCTTATTGTTGAAAGGGACAACCATTCCTTCAATAGTGGAAGAGCTCAACAGGTTGACTTAACAATGTGATAAGCTGTTAGATGACTTAAGGCAGCATTTTTTGAAGGCCTAGAATAGAATGAGAATACAAGATAATAGCACAAGAGAGACATGTATTGTGTTATGAAAGATTACGTTTTTCTTAAATTTTAACCCTACAAGATATGCTCGTTGGCTGAAAGACCTAACTATTAGCTCACTCATTTTTATGGCCCATATAGGTCAGGTAACCCATAAGCTGAATTTATTGGAGGATAGCAAGATCCACCCAGTTTTTCATGTGTCCCCCCTAAAGAAGGTAGTTAGCACACCACTATAGGTATTGGTTGATGCTTACAAATCATCAAACAGCAACCCTAAAGAAGGTAGATAGCATACATTTTTGATGCAACAAATCATCAAACAGCAAGCCTTGTTGAGAACTTAACATGTATCTAGACAATATGACAAGTCATCCGAAATAAACTATAGTTATTGTCTTATCAAATGACCAATTTTTTGAACTTTTGTTAATTGGAGGATGGATGGACATATGCTTTTGTTTATTCATAGCAAGGTTTTCTAATTTTAGCGTTTTTTTTTATTTGCTTTCTAAGTACTTTGTGATTGTGCTGTATAAAATGATTATAAAAAACTCTTCCTTGTGTCTATTTGCTGATCAACCCTTGCTGGTATATTAGTCTCCCTATTTGGAATCATATATTGCACATTTCCAACAATTGATGCTCTGTAATACCTGTACTAGTTGTTGATGGTTGGCTTTCTTAGTCATCAATATTTTTGCAATTTGAGAGATGAATTTCTGGGTCTCTACAGGGCTGGCTATATTTAGCTGTATGCCAACTACATTATCCAGTGGTGTTGCTCTTACCCAGGTATGGTTATATTCTGTCTCCTTTCTTGTTTTCCTTTTGGATGTCTTTTCTTATAAATTTTATATATCTTGTATCTACCTCGCGTAAAAGTTGAATTTTGCTCAAGTTTTCTCATTTTGCTTCTGCAGCTTGCTGGAGGAAATTCTGCACTCGCTCTTTCAATGACTGTAATATCCAACTTGTTAGGAATAATGATTGTGAGTCATAAAAGTTACACATATTTAACATTATCCGCAATTTATTCTTGGTTTCACATTTTTTAAAGTTTGTTTCAGAATAATTATATGGCTATATTGAAATGTAGGGATAAGTAACTCCTAAACTCTGTATATTTTTTATTTACACAAAACATCTTTCTAAAATCTGAACAAACCCCTCCTATTTTGTGAATATGCTGCGTGCATTTTCCCAAAATCTCTATTTTTGTGTATAATTGACAAAAATATTCTTATTATAGATTTTGTCTCATGATACAGAGTCCACAAACCCTCCTTTATTTGTTAAAGATTACATTAAACCTCTTCTATAAATACATTACAGCTAAATCCCTCCATTCTAGTAAAAAATTGAAATTGTTGAACACTTAAGTGACAAAAGTTTTAAAATAACATTAAATAATAGAAAAATAATTAAATAAATCATCGTTTCATATTCAAATTAGAAAGATTATTTTAAATTTTAGTAATGAAAATTCTAATAAAAACATAATCTCATGAAATATTAATAAATTTGAATAAAACTATTTTTTTTAGAATTGGATTTTTAAGAATTAAATACTGAAAAATGAGATTATTTTACTTAGTTAATTAGTATATCACTTAGTTAAGGCTTTATTGATTTTTTTTTTCAATAATTTGGAAACAATTTTTATTTATAATTTTGTTATTAACAACTCTTAATATGCAAATTCCAGATGACATTTTGTTGGATTTCTGTCATATCATTCCATTATACACAATATTTTCTGAGGGTCTTACAAGATATTACTAAGATATTATAGCAATAGAGATATATGAAGATATCTTAACAGATTTAATACACGGGAGGAAATTAACAACATTGCGTTGTTTTTTCTTCTCGTTTTCTTCTCTTGATTTTTTCTAACAATTATAATCCATTATTTTAGCAATATGTATCAACCTCATATATCACATCTCATATTGACAACAATAATATAATTAATATTTGTTCTCTTGTCCCTTTTCATCAAATCAAGTCCATATTATTTCAATATTTTTTATTGTTACATATACATTTTCTCCATCTAATTTAATTCTAGTATTTGTTAGATTTATGATGATATTCTATCTTTTAGATTCCACTTTCCATCACAAAATTTGTGGCTGCTGGAGTTGGAGTGGCTCTACCTATCAAGCAGTTATTTAAAAGTCTTGTTCTGACCATATTAATCCCCCTTATATTGGGAAAGGTAATTGGGTTTTCTCCTTCACACATCTGATACTGTAGATGCTGTTTGAATAATTCCAAGGTGATCTGATTCTGGAATCCAAAATCGAATCTTCTCTGCATGGGCTCACTGCTGTGTTCTTTATGTTCAAAAGGTTGTTTGTAGTAAATATCTTCGAATTTAGTTCTTTATGTACATGTAATGACAGTATAATACATTTGTTTTTGCGTCTGCTATATGTTGAATTTTGATTTGGTCTTTGGAGCTGAATACCCAAATTCTTATGTTACTTCAGTTTCTTAAAAGTATTTTAATATTCTTTATTGCTTTGAATGGACAGGTTCTACGTGAATCTTTTAAAGGTGTGTCCATTTGTTTATGCTTGCTCAAGTAGCTTGTTTCTCACATGTTTTGATGGATAAAATATCTATTGTCATTATTACATGAAATAAATAGCTGCCAATGAGAATGAAATTGTAATGCAGAGTTTCTATGGAAGTCATAGTTGCAAAGTGGTATCTAATAGTTATAGGGAAAATAATTTCTGATTAGATTATTTACTTGCATGTCATTTGTAATCATCTCCACACATTTGACCTTACTTTATGTCAGGCAAAGGCCGGTCAACTTAATATTTTCAAAATGTTGTTCACTTACAGAAGTTGTGAGCACAAGAAAGAACTAGGAATGTTGTCTTTAAGGAACAAGTTGTCTTTGTCATTGTTATGTTATGGGTACACCTTTGTTGTCAGTCTGTCTTTTCTTTAGTAGATAGGAAGAAGCATAGGAGGACTCTATTGGGTGTGACTATTTCTGCTTCTTTTCATCATAAAACTTTTCTTTTATACGTTAAATGACGTGTTTACAGAAATTTATAATAATCAAGCTTTTAAAAAATAAGAAAGCCGTTTTAGTGACTTTTTCAAAAGTCAAAACCCTATCTTTTAATAATTTTTTCTGCTTATAATCACTTTCATATGCTCTAACCTAGTTCCATACCTGGTTTCCCTTATTTGTTGCACATTTAAGGATATGTTATTCTCCGTTTGCATTCTTTCTCCGTTTTTTTTTTTCTCATCATAACATTATCATTTATTAAGAATTTTTTATTATTAAATATACCTTACAGGTGTGGCTGACTTTGTCGACAAAAACCGCAAGCTTTTCTCATTGATCAGTGCACTTTTCCTTAGCATTGTAAGAACAATTCCTTTGGGGTGTTTCCCTATTTCCTTTCTCCGAGTTGGTGGTTTTCCTCGCACCAAGTTGATGGAAAGATTGCATAAGTTTTGTTTTGCCTTTTTAACATGTTCAGAATATTTAGTCATAAGAAATGGATGAGATGCATTATGCTGTTTCTTTTAATTGTTTATATTGTTGGACAAGACCAGTGACGCATTCCATGTATTATAATTAACTCAATAACCATCAGTTTCTGGTCAACGTATTATTGTTTCTGGCTTGACATAGCCTTTAGAGGTTCATCACGGCTTCACAAATCAATTGATTTTTCTTGACTCCTTTGATAACATTTTTACACTTGTTGTGATGCACACTCTTCTTCCTTCCCTTCATGTTTTCATCTTTGAAAACCAATAGTGTCAGCAATCAACAATCTTTTGTATGGGAAAAATTATAACTTTCCACTTTTCTAATTATATTCAATTTGACTAAGATGAGTTGAGTTAATGACGACTGGACTGTTGATTAATGACTTATTAGTCCTTCTGGTCATCCTGTCCACTTGTCTTTTCTCCCTGTGAATAAGAATAGTTTAGTGGGAAAAACTCTTTTTTTGTTCTTGCCATTGAAGCCATTAATTCAAGGGACCTATTTTGTGCATTCAGGGCCAGAAGAATCATTGTGCTGATGAATCATTACTTACATTATGTTTGTGTTTATGAAATCTAATCCCTTTAACTGAACACCTTTGATCAAAACTAAAATATTTCCAATTCTGCATCCATGTGCCATAAGTTTGTCTTTGTTTATTACATTTTATTTTGATATGAATGCTTTACATATATGGGTAGTTATCCCAGCAAACAAATCATGTATGAAGCTATTGTCCTACAGGTTCTTCTGCAATTAATTTCCTTCCCTTGTTTGAGATATTAAATTTGGTTTGTTATTTATTCATCAACAAGCCGATTATGGTCTAATATAATATTGCCGTACAGGTACCTTGGATACAGGTGAGTAGGTCAAGGCCACTGCTGTTAATGGTGAAGCCCAATGTTTTTCTCATAGCTATTGGACTGGGAACGTATGTATGGCACATGAGTTAGTTTAAATTTGTGTTATCATGACATAATTGGAATCCATTACCGGTAGTTTTCTCTTTTCTAGTTTTTGTTTTGTAATATAAATCTATAGTCTAAACGTAACATTTTTTCTGTATTTCATTCTAAAATGAAAAGTTAAAACAAAAGAGTTCCCATATCAAGTTGTAGATATTTAGTGTTGTATCTCTATGTGATAGGTTCTTTTAGCATTTACATAGAACACTTTGTTTTGATTGCCATATATCTTTGACTCTGTTTTTAAGTCAGTATCTCATGGATAACACCAGATCCATTGAATTGAAAAATGCATATTTGTCATTAGAAAATTATATTATCAGTATCATGGTTTTACCTTTTAGAAAACATTGATTTAGTACCTAGGACACAAATCATATATTGGCAACCTTTCTTTACTAATGCATTATAGTCTTCTGGTCATTTGAAGTCTTGTTTTAACATAGAGATATTTCTGCCACTGTCTTCTTATGAGCAGTAGTGTGCATTTAATAGTATTACTCACTATTAATTCATTCTTGTAGCATGCTATCAGCTTCAATGGCATTGTGGTAACTAAAATTATCCTTCATGATACATTGCAGACTTCTTCATCTGTCTTTATTGGTTTTCAATATCATTGCTGTCCGGAGTCTTTCAGTTATCTCTGGTGGTAGAAAATCAATTTTTTCTCGGGAAGAAAATGCCAGTGCACTCGTACTTGTTGCTAGCCAGGTAGTAACACCATCACTTTTTACTTTTTCAGATCTCCCATGAAATGAGTATCAACCTGGAGGCGCTTTCTCACAAGTTAGTTGTCAAAAGTTATCATTTTGATCTGCTTCCAAACAAGTTTTCATTCCTTTCAGAAAACATTACCAGTAATGGTAGCAGTGATAGAGCCACTTCAAGGTGCATTTGGAGAATCCGGGTTACTGGTTCTTCCTTGTGTTGCAGCACACCTTAACCAGGTCACTTGATATTTCTATTCTTTTTTCCAGTTTCTAGTATTTCTTCCTCATGCTAATCTATAAATCCATAAATCCTTGTAGATTATTGTTGACTCTTTTATCGTTAACTTCTTGCGTTCCCGAGACAATTCCAACAATGTCAAGGTGGCATAATTAGAAGAAATGGTGATCATCATTGATGTTTGTGGCATATCATGAAGCATATCAAGCTGCACCTTTAGAAATACTGAGATAAAAGGTGTTTAAAAATTTGTTTGGTTTCATTTCCCATTGCACGACTTTCCAAAATATAATATGCTCGTGTACATGTTCAGTCTGGAAGTTGTTGTTTAATGATTATAATTTTTATTATTTATATTCTATCATTTTTAATTCTTTAGATTAAATAGTTCTGATGTATAATGTAAATGGTAGGCATTTCATATTCACTTGCTATTAAGGATTCTTTAACTGTAATTAGTTTTCCTTGTCATTTATGCAGTTAATTCTACTGTTTCTGCATGTGATGTCCATATTTTTATTAACTTTCATAGTGCCTGTGAGACGCAGAGATTTTTTATTTTTTTTATACACATTGAAAGCAATAATAAATAGTATTTTGGAATAATTTTCTAGTAAATTTACATAGAAAGAGTAATTAATTTGAGGACAAACTAAAAATAATAATGTGTTTCCTAGAATGTGAGGACATCAATTAATTTTGAACTTTGTTTGGATTATTAAAATTGCAATAATTGTAGAACGGAAGATGTAACAGTATTTTTTTTTTCTCTGTAAATTTTTTCTTTTAATTTGAGAAATTTATTTTTTACCTCTCCATTAGAATGTTTTTGTAAAAAGCTTGACCAAAATTCATCCAATAAATATTGTTTCTTATTAATGTTAGTTTTGAAAACGTCAATCAAACACACAAAAATTCAACTTTAAATTTCTAGGAGAATAAAAATTTCTCTTCTACCAATTGCTTCTAAGAACAATTTGATATATCTTTTCTCTTTCTATATTTCCTTCCTTCCCTTTTACTTCTCAGATCCATTTTAACCTTGTTTCTATTTATTAAATGGTTTTAAGGTTTAAAATCGTATTAATTAATTTAGATAAATTATGTTAACTTTGCTTTTTTTAATAAATATACAATTATGTATTTAATGTGAAATGAAAGAAGAAAAAAACATGAAAAAAACTGATTATTAAGCTGTTATATTTATTAAATTTTATATAAAAAACATAAAGTGTAATAGATAAATAATTTGAGAGAGTATTATTTATCTAATAATTTATTTTAAAAATTCAATAGTTATAATAAATAATTAGTATCAATTAATGATTAAGATGATTACAGAAAAAAAATCTCTCCCATGCATGATATTATTTTTTCTATATTTAAGAATCTTGTGACGAGTAGATGGTCACGTTGTTATCTGCTACACCTAGCAAGAGTACAAACAGTGATTCCTTAATGCTCTCTCTGTCACTCTCTGGTTTGCTGCACTAAAAAATGCTGATAAAAATTGCAGCAGTGTTCTTTGTAGGTCTTGTGGCCTTGGCATATCAGGCCATTCACCCTCCACCCCCAAGAACATGTGGTTCACCACATGGTCCCCCCATCACAGGCCCAAGGATTCAGCTCAGAGACGGAAGGCACTTGGCCTACAAGGAACATGGCGTGCCTCGACAACTGGCCAAGAACAAGATTGTCTTCTTACATGGCTTTGGTTCCTCTCGACATGATGCTGTTATTGCAACAAACCTTCCCAAAGTATGTATATAATCTTGTTTAGTGAAAGTGTCATTGTGTAATTGCTTTTGAACATTGAAGTAGGTTTAAAAAATTCAGTGTTTTATTAGTTTTGTGTTCATCTGGGTTGATTCTAGTTTTTGATGATGAATGATCAGGGGCTTCTTGAGGAACTTGGAGTGTGTGTTGTGTCCTTTGATAGACCTGGGTATGGAGAAAGTGACCCAGATCCAAATCGAACGATGAAAAGTTTGGCACTTGATGTTGAAGAGCTTGCAGATAAGTTGGGATTGGGAGAAAAGTTCTATGTGATGGGATTTTCTATGGGAGGACAAGCCGTGTGGGGTTGCCTCAAGTTCATTCCTCATAGGTAAGTAAGACAAACTTCTTGTTCCTTATTTTCTTTCATGTTCTTTTAAGATTTTCTTGTCTCAACTTTCGTTGCAAAGTGTTTTTCAAGATTTTATGCCCAGTAGGTTCTTTAATTGGTGTCTGAACAACCGATTCTGGTCTTTTGTGGTTTTGGTGACAGAAAAAAGTAGATGAAATTCATCCTCTAGGAATCACAATAATGATTGGGGGTTTTCGATTTTTTTCTTCGACAAAGAAATTTGAAAAAAAAAAAGTAATAAATTGATCGATAATTAATAAGAATTATATTTAAATTTTATAATAATAATTTTGTTAATAGGAATTCATATTAATTCTATGCTTAATTTAGTTTTTCCCTTTAAAATTATATAACGTGTGCATATTTAAAATAATAATTCAAGATCTTGTTACGTAAATGAATCGATGATGTGGGAAAAAAAAAAAAGATGTTGGTTGTACACTATGTTAGGTGAGATATGTTATCAAGGAAATGCTGCAATTTATGTGGTAGGATTAATTCTGATTTTCTTTTGATAGAAAATGATTTTAAAAAAATGTTATGTATTTGCTTGAAGTAATTTAAGATGATATATGGAGAAATTTTTAAAAGGAAAAATGTTGAAAGAGAAAGTTTAGACAAAAAAAAGTAGTGAATTTATAAGAATTATTTGAAAAATTACTAATTTATCATCAATAATAATATTTACATGCAAACTTAATTTGTAAAAACCATTTTTGTTAATTAATAAATAATATTTTAATAAAATATTTATTTAAAATTTTCCTATTAATCTTTTATTTTTTACCAACAAAATGGCCATCCACTTTCCTCATCCCAACTTCAAATCAATCAAGTTTTCAATACCTACTAATTAAAAAAGTGAACCCAACGTACTTGTTTCAACCTTATGACGTGGGTCTCAATTATTTTGTTTCAAAATTATATACATATAGTAATAATTTAGTTGTGTTTTTGAGTGAGACTTTGATTTGAAAGTTTTGTAATGAGTTTGGTATGGTTGTGAATTATGGTGGTAAGAACAGACTTGCCGGGGCAACACTGATGACTCCAGTGATAAATTATTGGTGGCATAACCTTCCTTCCAATTTGACCACAAAGTTCTACTACCACCAATTCACACAAGACCAATGGGCCCTCCGAGTTGCTCACTACTTTCCATGGCTAACTTTCTGGTGGTTTACTCAGAAATGGTTTCCTTCATCAAGTGTTGTAACTCACATCAAGATTTGGCAATCCTTTCCAAGTCCTTAGTCAACACACAACATCAGGTACCATGCTCCTCTTCATTATCATTAAGTAATAACTAGTGTTTTTTAATGATTATCTTTTGAGTAAACCTATGTTTTGGTTTGAAGTTGTGAACATGGTGCAGTCACAGGTGCAGCAACAAGGTGAAGCTGAATCCATTTGTCGTGACACCATAGTTGGGTTTGGAAGATGACGATAAGCTCATCCCTGTTGAGCTGCAACGCTATATTGTTCAAAACGTTCCTTGGATTCAATACCATGAACTCCCCGGTTCTGGACATCTCTTTCCCTACCTAGAAGAAATCAGTGCCACCATCATCAAGACACAATTGCTAGAGTGAAAATTCATTTTATCTTTTTTCCTTTAAATATTTCCTAATTTTTAACTGTATTTAATTAACTAAATCTCTCAATCGTTTATACATAATTCATTTTCTTTATGTTTATTTTATTTTCAATAGTTATATATATTCCTTATCAATTTTGTACTATATTTTATAATATTTTATTCAAATTTAAAATAAAATAAAGTGAAAGATAACATGTTTTTATAAAAATGTAAAATATTTAGAAAAAAGTAAAAAGAATGTTAAAATACACCTTGTAGTATGAAAAAATGTTAAAAATAGTGAAAACCATAGTTTATCGTCTATCAATATTAATTTTGATTAAAATTAGTTTACATCAGTTTTAAATCGTGTGAAAATAAAAGATAATGATTATATTTATATATTACGTCTAACTTTAACATATTATGACTAATAATTCTAAAAATATAAAATATTTTTTTTAAAAAAATAGAAAACCTGATTAAGACAGTAGAAACTAAATGATTTATAATAATTCAAAATTTATAAATATTAAATAAATTATAATCATTTTCAGTAAAAAAATAAACGTGGAAAGGAAATTATTGAATGAAAAAAAATAATAAAAATACTATTATATATAATTATTTTATTTCTATTAATGAAGGACTGAGTTACTTATTTAAATTACACATATAAAACATATAATTGCTTTAATTTAAAATATTTATTAATATTTTAATTACATTAAATTAATAATTTTTTTATTATTTTCAGTGTTATACTAAACCCAATTATCATAAAGACTAAAAAAAACAAAAATTGGAAAACACTACAAATTTAAATCGAACAAACATCTTCATAGTGACTAAAAAGACGGGAAATCATATTTATAAGAACTAAAAATATATATAAATCAATAATACATTATATCTTATATATTTATAAATAAAAAAGTAAAAAATAAAAATTGAAAAAGGTTTCCCTTATTAAAAGTATTTTCTAAACATTCTCATTTAGTTAAAATCATATCCCAAACATAGAGAATACGAAGATTGAAAAGTAATGATTTTTTTTTTGCAATATATATAAAAACATATTTACAAATCAACTTAAAATATACATTAATTTGTTTTTTTTTTAATTTTTGAAATTAAATTAAACACAGTTCCATTGTAACGTTAGAAGTTTATATGGAGATGCTATTTGGCGCCTTTATCCACTTTCAGTTTCATTTCAAATTTGCATAGCAGAGATCGGAAAATCAAAAACCCTTTACTTCTTCTTCTTCTTCTTCTTCTCTCTCTCTCTCTCTCCATGGCACCTCACTTCGTCTTCCCTCGCACGCTGGAAGAGCTGGAACACGAACACGAAGACGATAACAGGCTCTGCGTTCAGAACCCTGTCGATGTCGCTTCCTTCGTCTCCTCCAAACTCGAAGAGTTCGTCAAAGGTAAACCAATCTCACTTTTTCACTCTTCTTCATCAATCCCTAATTTCCTCCTTTTCTTTCAGGTGTGTCCTTTGATCTCTCCGACAGGGAGATTCTGTGCATCGAGGAGCAGGACGTCTTCGACCGTGTCTACTCCTTGGTTCGCGCCTTCCCCATTCTCTCCCCTTCCTCCAAACTCAGCCTCCTCGAAACGCTCCGCTCCAACCTCGCCGTCCTCCTCCCCAACGTGGATTCCCTTTCCAGAGCCTCCAACTACCACGTCCCCATCGCCTCTCACCGCAACGCTTTCAAAATCTACTCCTTCTTCCTCCTCTCCATTCTGCTCGCTCTACACTCCAACACCTCCAAGGTTCGTTCCCTCTCACGTTTCAAATGTTCCATTTCGTTTCTCAACAAGACGGACACATTAATCATTACTCCTTCTCGGGAATTCCTCAATCACGGAAACGACACTTTAATTTAGAGTAAATTACGTTCATCTCTCCTTCAGATGTAGGGTTTTCAATTGTTAAGGGGCTTATTGGTGGAATGTTTGAGAAGTTTTGATGTGATGCTTTAAAGAATTAGGGAGTTAGGGTAGGAATTGGAAACAAAAGGGAATTGTGTGCGAACTGAAAAAATCAGAGGGATGCGCTCTAATTTGCTCTTGAATGTATATTTCATGGCTCAAAGTATGTAATGTATCCTTTAGGGACAACCTTGTATATATATGAAGGATTAGGGTGTGTTTTCGTAAATACTTCTAGAAGAGAAAAATAAGACAAAAGTGGAATAAAAGTTTTTATAAACTAAAATTAGCCAATTTACAAGTTTAAAAATAAAGATTTAGAGAGACTGTATGAAAACTTTTACGAATTAGCTTGGGATAAGCTAATTTTAACTCGGTGAAAAACTTATTTAATTTGTTCTTTATTTTTTTTCTCTTTAAATTTTTGGTGAAGTTTTTCCAAGCGTACCCTGATTTGATTTTTGCCCAAGTGTGCTGTATTGTTGTATCTGGTTTCAGGTTGTCGCTCCAAATGGTAGGAAGAAACAAGCTGTGAATTCATGGAATTGGGAGGCACAAAGAGCTCGGATACTCAACCTCATTGCCAATTCTTTGGAGATAAACCTTGAATTGCTTTTCAGTTCGCCGGACCTGGATGAAAACTACTTGTCTTTTATTACAAAGTGAGAGTGGTTTGTGTATTTTTCTCATTTTGTTAGCCGCTGCAAATGAACACCCACTTGCTTTCTGGCAATGATATTCTCGAATCCATCAAAATACCTTTTTAAAAGCAAGTGGGTGTTGTTAATGTAAGCTGACCTTATTCTTAGAAGCAGTATTTTGACAAGCTTTCTGAACTGACACTCTTGTTGTAGAAATGCTTTCTCTATGTTTGAGGATGCGGTTCTCTTAAAAGATTCCGATGTTAAAGAGGCCCTATGCCGTATAATTGGAGCCTGCTCTACTAAGTATCATTACACAGCTCAGTCGTGTGCATCCGTTGTGCACCTGATTCACAAGTATGATTTTGTGGTCACGCACATGGCTGATGCAGTTGCTGGTGCTGAGAAGAAGTATGGAGATGGAAGCCTCGCTATGGCCCTTGTCAGGGAGATTGGAAGGACTAATCCCAAAGATTATGTGAAAGACACAGCTGGGGCTGAAAATGTGGGTCGTTTCTTGGTCGAGCTTGCTGACCGCATACCAAAATTGATTTCGACTAACATTGGCATTCTTGTCCCTCACTTTGGTGGAGAGTCTTATAAGATACGCAATGCACTTGTTGCGGTGATGGGGAAGCTAATAGCCAAGGCATTTAAAGATGTTGATGTTGGCGAAGCAAGTTCTAAGTCCATTCGTTTGCGTACCAAGCAAGCTATGTTGGACATCTTGCTTGAGCGTTGTAGAGATGTTTCTGCCTATACCAGAAGTCGAGTTCTTCAGGTGTGGGCTGAATTATGTGAGGAGCACTCTATTTCAATTGGACTGTGGAATGAGGTTGCAGAAGTTGCTGCTGGAAGGTTGGAGGACAAGAGTGCAATGGTGAGAAAATATGCTTTGAATCTGTTGATCATGATGTTGCAGCACAACCCTTTTGGTCCTCAGCTTCGAGTAGCCTCCTTTGATGCAACCTTAGATCAGTACAAAATGAAGTTGAAAGAGCTTGAGCCTTCAGAAGGAGCAGAACCCTCCTCTGATACTGATCATTTTAACGGTGATGGAGAAGTGGTTGATTCAAATAATGAAACTGTTGTGAAGGGGCAGCAACAAGACAGTTTAACTGATAGTTGCATGTCTCAATCAGATGATGCAATTGCTTTGCAGAACAGTAGTGTGCCGGATGTTGGGAACTTGGAACAGACTAGGGCATTGATTGCATCTCTTGAGGCTGGATTGCGGTTCTCTAAATGCATAGGAGCCACAATGGCAACCCTAGTCCAATTGATGGCTTCATCTTCTGCCACTGACGTTGAGAACACAATTCTCTTATTGATGAGATGCAGACAGTTTCAGATTGATGGCTCCGAGGAATGTCTCCGAAAGATGTTACCACTTGTAAGTCCTTGCTTCTTTTATTGTGAAATGTTGTGTCGCCATCACAGTCTCGTTGTGGTTGTTGAAATAGGGGGAAAATCACAGGCAAACTTGATTGCAACTATGGTTGCAGATCACAATCTCAAGTAGTTTGAAATAATGATATTTATATTAGATTATTTCTTCGATGTGTTATGGATATGTACTTTTTTATTTGTATGAAGCGCTTGATTTTTATAAAATTAATTCTTTATTTCTGTCCTCTGTTCCATTTGTAGGTATTTTCTCAGGATAAAGCCATCTATGAAGCAGTGGAGAGCGCTTTCCATACAATATACATCAGGAAAAGTCCAATTGAAACTGCCAATAATCTTTCGAGTCTTGCCTCTGATTCTAATATAGGAGATCTAGCAGCCCTTGAGTGTATAATCGGGGCCCTAGTCTCTAAGGGTGATATATCTTCCAGCACGGTATGTTTTCATGTACCTTCTTGAGTAGTATATATGCTACATAAACTATTTGAATACCTCCGTATTAGACTCCAGATATTATTCCCCAAATATGAAATGAAGGCTTTCTTTTTCAGTTCATATATGTGTTCACAAATTTAAATATATTTTGGGACAAGAATGAGTTTGACTTTGTTTTCATGTTTGCGTATCATTTGGTGATAAACACTGCTCTTAAATAAGTATAAATAATTTTTGAAGTCGTAAATAGGGTTCAAATTGTTGAGGCTGACAGTGAGTTATGATCTCCTGTATCAGTATATTAGTGTCCTTCTATTTCTCCCATCAAAAGAAATTATTTTTGCCTGTATACCAAATTTGGTTCTCACTATTGATTTGATTTCCTCATCTCGTCATTGCTACTGTAGATATCAGCGTTATGGGATTTCTTTTGCTTCAATATTGGTGGAACCACTGCAGAGCAGAGCCGTAGTGCTTTATCAGTCCTTTGCATGGTTGCGAAGACGTCACCTGGTGTGCTTGGCTCACACTTACAGGACATAATCGATATTGGGTTCGGTCGTTGGTCCAAAGTTGATCCTTTGCTAGCAAAGACAGCTTGTCTTGCTATCCAGAGACTGTCTGAAGAAGACAAGAAGAAACTGTTGGTTAGTAGTAGTGTTCGAATCTTTGGTATTCTAGAAAGTTTAATCACTGGTTTTTGGCTTCCCACAAATATTTGGTTTGCTGCTGCTGACAAAGCCATAGCTGCCGTCTATGCCATTCACCCTACCCCAGAAACCATAGCTGTTGATATTATAAAAAAATCTCTCAGTTCTGTCTTTAATGATGGTGGTGTTAATGAGCAGAGTGACGTTGACACAATTAGTGGCAGTATGCCACTCACAGTTCAAGTACCAAAACTTAGCAGATTTTTATTTATAGTAAGTCATATTGCCATGAATCAACTGGTATATATTGAGTCCTGTGCCCGTAAAATTCAGAAGCAGAAACTTACAAAAGAGAAAAAGGACAGTGAGAATCAGAACCTAGACAGCAATGATACAATGTCAGCTGCTACACAGAAGGTGCAGTCAATGTTTCTTTCTTACTGTCATGCCATCCTTGATTGCTTCAACTATCAGTCATCAGCAACACATCTTGATCTTTTGCTGTCAATTCAATTAAGTTTGGCATTGTTAATGTGTTGCAGGATAATGATATAAATGCCGAGTTAGGATTTACTGCCTCTGAGGATGCAGCGCTTGATGCTTTGTTTGAAAAGGCAGAAAAAGAAATAATATCTGGTGGTTCAAATGAAAAGAATTTGATTGGTGTCTGTGCAACATTTTTGTCAAAGCTGTGTAGAAATTTTGGACTAATGCAGAAGGTGATTGATTGTCTTGATTTCCTTCTACAGACTTAAGCTGTCTTTGCATTTTCTAGTCATTATTTGGTAGCTTTTTTATATTCGACCAAGTTAATGCCTATATATGGAAGCCCGCAGTTATTGTGGTAATGTGAAAATAGAATATAATTTAAAAAATTAGTTGATCTCGAGCCTTGAATAAAATTTTAAACATCATAAAGTAGATGCATTGCTGACGTAACTTCCATTTATTCAGTATCCAGAATTACAGGCGTCTGCAATGCTCGCTTTGTGTCGATTGATGATTATTGATGCAGATTTTTGGTGAGTTCCTTGTTAAATATTTACCTCTTATCTCGTTCTTATTCCTGATTATTTATGGAGTGAAAATAAAGTGATTTGTTTTCAGTGATGCAAATCTCCAACTCCTTTTTACGGTTGTGGAAAGCGCACATTCTGAAACTGTCCGTTCGAATTGCACAATTGCATTGGGAGATTTAGCAGTACGGTTTCCCAATCTTTTAGAACCATGGACAGAAAACATGTATGCCCGCCTGAAGGATCCTTGTATATCTGTTAGGAAGAATGCTGTATTGGTGCTTTCACATCTCATACTAAATGACATGATGAAGGTAGAAGTCACTCATTATTTCTTTTTTTCAGTTTGCGCTGTAATTTAGTTTAGACACTGATGCAATCATTTCTTGATCAGGTGAAAGGGTACATCAATGAAATGGCTGTAAGATTAGAAGATGAAGATGAGAGAATTGCAAACCTAGCTAAGCTTTTCTTTCTTGAACTTTCGAAAAAAGGTTTTGACTTGTACTACGATTTTGTCTTGTGTAGAAAAGTATCTAATTATTTTCGATATTTGAATTTTTAAGGGAAGAAAGTTGTTTGATATAGTTTTCTGGATTATTACAGGAAACAATCCAATATATAACTTACTTCCGGATATACTAAGCAAATTATCTCAGCAAAATCTGAGCAAAGATTCTTTCTGCAACATCATGCAATTTTTAATTGCTTCCATCAAAAAGGTATGTGTTAGCACAATGCTGAAATTGCTCTATATTTATTCTGATTGCTATCCTCACTTTATTTTCATTAACTACTCCAGGATAGACAAATGGAAGCTCTGGTGGAAAAGCTATGCCATCGGTTTAGTGGTGTTACAGGTATATCTTCTTATTTTTTAAAATTTTAAATTCTGAATACAACCAGTTCAGTCTAAATAGTAAGCAGTTTCACCAGTTTATGCCAAAAATTGTCTAAATAAGTTTTTTATAGTGTCCCTATATTTTAATAAATAATTATTATTTTTTTGCACCTAGAACCACTTCCTTACGTTAGCTTGAAATTGTGATTAGCCTGGTAGTTTGTCCGTGCATGTAAACGGTGTCAAATGGAAATGAACTAAACAGCAATGCTAGCTTCTCTGCAAGGGGGATGCAATTGACGCGATGGGATATCATACGCCAACTAAGATTGTGCATATCTTATAATTATTAAGACGATTCAGACTATTATGATAAAATGTTTTCCAATTTTTTTTAGGATGCGCCAAACATTTCCTTATTTCACATTTCATCAGCCCATGAGTTAAAACATGAGTTGTTTTTAACTGCCCGCCCTTTCATTTTTATTCTTGTAATTGTGAAGGGTTTTGAAATAAATTACAAAACCAAGAGAAGTTAATTATTTGTAGTTTATTGCCTATTGTGATCGTGACTTTATATTTATCTGCAGATGTCCGACAATGGGAATATATATCTTATTGTCTCTCTCAGTTATCATTTACGGAAAAAGGGATGAAAAAACTCATAGAGTTATTTAAGTCATATGAGCATGTCTTGTCAGAGGATTCTGTCATGGACCACTTCAGGAACATACTGAACAAGGTAAATGTTTTTTTGCTTATGCTGTCATGCATACTTACTGTAAAAATGGCTGAGGCTTTTTTTAATACAATTTAATTGAAATCAGGGCAAGAAGTTTGCGAAAGTTGAACTTAAAGCTTGCATTGAAGAGTTTGAGGATAAACTGAATAAGTTTCACACGGATAGGAAGGAACAGGAAGTTACTGCTCGAAATGCCCAAGTCCATCAACAGAAGATTGACAGCATGGAGGGTTTAACTGTGGCTACAAATTCTGAAGATCACTCGGAATCTAATTCAGCTTCAGGTTAACTTTTAAACTTAAAAATGTCCTGGTGTTCTACTTTAGCTGTTTTCCTTATGACGTCATATATTTATTGATGTACATTATGTGGTAATAATGAACTAATCAAAGCCCACGAAGACTCATTGTCAAAATCTTGTCCTACTCCTACGCCGACATGATCAATCTTTACAGAATGATGTATTAATATTATATTGCAAATGTCAATCAACTGATAAGTTGGCTAAAAGGATGAACATTTAAGCATAAGTACGCTGTATGATTTTTACTGGATAAACAATTGTCTGCTCTGGAAAAATTCTGATGTTTAGGAATTTTATTTGATGTCGCGTAGCTTCTTGGTTTGGATGAACTTCTCGTGAATGTTATGCTTACGATTTTTCTAATCGTTGATCTTTTTTCCAGATGAAACAGAAGGTGAAGTAATTGATGGTTGCCCGGAAGAGGCAACGTTGACATCAAATGGGAAATCAGAATCTAAACTTGTGCCAGAAGATCATTCTGGTGCTTCGGGTGAGTTGACAGAGTCGGATCAAGGGGATATTGAAATCCAATCATCCCAGGCTAAGACGAGAGGTTAGTTTAAAAACAGCTTTTGCTAATGAGCTTGATTCTATTGTTATTGTTATAATTAACAAGTGGTTGCTGATTATAGGGGTTCGTCGGTCCAAAACTAGTAAAAGCAGTGTTAAAGATGAAAAAGGCGAGAGTATCTCTGTCACCAAAAGAAATACTCGGTCAGGGAGGTATGTCTTATGCTTCTCTAGCTTGTATGACTTGAAATAAGTATGGAAATAAAAAGTTATTTTATTGATATCAATCACACTATTATCTCTATTAGTAATAACTAAATCCTTTAAGATAGGACCTTTAAAAAAGGAGATAAAGATATGCTGAAATGAATAAAAGGATTTTAAAGATACTTTTTTCTAATTACTATAGAGATGTTGAAAATATTTTTATCCTGATAATCTGCTATGTACGAATGCTATATTTGCGTGATAAGATAGCTGCTAACATTTCTGATCTCGCACGTTGTCCATGTCCTGTAAATGGGTTGAATTGGTTGTTGACTCGGGACAGAGCATCAAGCGAAAATTTTGAAAAAACTACAGTTTAATATTTTGCTCTGTTTTTTGCTAATTTATTTTTAAAACCAAAAAAATGTTTGTGTGAATCCTACTGTTGATTATTTTTTATTCAGTGTAATTATACAAATGTTGCAGAGGCTGTGGTGCGAATGTCACCTATATGCTAATTGGTTGACTTTGACGTCTATTTATTGATCTACCTATTTATAATAGAACTTCATTCCAAGGCCAGTGGAAGTGTTTTTGCAAATTGTGTTAAAATTGAATTCTTATAATTTATGAAATCTGAAACACAAATGTGACATCGACATCTAGCCTGTTTCTTCATTACTATTTCAGGCCTCTTGATCCTTTTGTCTAGTGTGTTGCTTATTGTTCCTCACTAAATTCAAGTTATTCCTTACCCGTGTCTCTCCTTTTCCTTCTATTCATAAAGAACTGGCAGTTACATATTTCATTCAAATCTATCCCGATTTTAGTTTCTCAAGCGAGAGTTGCAGTTACTAACATCCATTGATTTCTCAAGACAAAGGACCGCGATTTTTTGCTTCCCCCATATATATATTAACAAGACACTCTGGAGGCACCGACATGTGCTTGGATTGAGTAGATCAGGTTCGGTTTCCTTAAGCAATATAGTAAATATGTGAATGAAAAACGTGTTTGAGAGAGAAGACTCTTCTAAAGATGGTCACCCAAGTTTCTCGTAGATATTATAAATTGCACCAATGTCAATATTAGTGGAAAATACTTACGAGGCAAGCAACAAACCAGAAAAGTCGTTTTTCCTGAATAAGCCTTGGAACTGCATATTAGTGTTTTTTACTATTTTCATAAGTGAGTCCAAGATGGTAATCCATTTTTTAACATTGATACCCATAAAATTTGGACAACCATGTTATTGATATGTATTTATTAGATTTTCCAGTTGTCTCTTCTATGACTTGGTGGAATAATATTTTTTTTATCGACTTAACTTAGTTTGGTCAGTGTACATGAGGCCCTGTTCATCTGCCACCAAAATGAGCTGAAGTTGCTCTGGCAATCCTATTAAGTCTGGAGCTGGTGGTTTAAGTGGGCTCCTAACTTTTTCAATGAAATAAATGGTGGATTGACTTCTTTGGACAAGAGTGCATATTAGTAGAATAATGTATGTGAGTAGCTTAGTACAGAAATATTGCAAGTAACTTACTAATTTGAATATAACTCTAACTAAATAGAATCTAAATAATTTTGGGCAAAAGCAACTTTGCTATTTGATATTGAACTAAACGTTTGATAGGGGTGGACGGCATTACGTAGCAAATGAAGGAATGCTTTTGGAAATATCACTGTGAATCCTGTTGTTTTATGGTATCGATAACATAACACTCAACTCTTGTTTATCCTGTGCAGGTAGATCCTGAGGCACCTTTGGATGGGAAGATATACTTTTCAGTTTTACGTGGGATCTGTGGTTATTGACAAATTGCAGACTTTATATCAATGGAGTCTGGAAGACCTACTGTGCAGCTGCCAATATATGACTGCATTTTCAAGGGTTGGATACATCATGCTTACCAGATTCTAGTAGATGCAACTATTGTTGCAATTGGCATATTGTAGAATTACCCAAAATAATGGCGTATGTATTGTGTATGTGGTAATTCTAGGGAATTGATTCCTAAAATATATCATTTTAGGAAAGTGTGATTTGTAAAACTGCAGATTTGTAACAGATTAGTTTATACCAAGAGGCATGGTTGCTAACCATTTATATTACTTGCTTGAAGGTTATATTATGATTAACAAAAATGTACTAACATATTTTAAAACAAATTGTCTCGTTTTAGAGAATGGCCTCTTATTTTCTATTTTTTGTTTTCTAATTTTCTTTTTAAACACATTAAGTGCTTCTCTTTAACGATTTTTCCTATCTCTTTCTTCTTATTCCTAAGATTTAAACACATGAAGACTCGTTGATGTGATTCATTTTTATTCATATCCTAAGATTTCACCAAGCAAAAGAAAAGATGAAACTAACAAAAAGAAATTATCATTGCAAAATAGTCTAAAACTTGATAAATTTCTCGTAATGATAGCCAGAAAGAGTAAAACAGTAAGAATGAAAGAAAGCTCATTTTAATAAAGGAAGAGAAAAAAAGATATACCCAAATAAATCAAATTGAGACTCTAACCGTGTCCAGTAATAATAAGTTTGAAACCTGTTGTTAAATATTTTGTGAGACATTGGTGACATGAGTTAGGAAGACAACACATGTTATGTTGTAGTGGACTAGGTCAGGAAAACTATCACAAAAAGGACAGCTACCAAAAACACCAACAAAACTATAAAAAAAGATCTAGGGTTCAAGTGTTTTGTTCTATACCACTATAGTACTCGACACATGTTTCATCATACAATGTGTAATGTAAACAAAACAAGAAATTTCATTTTAGCCGTATTTTTTGGTTCTTGAGAATTTTAGTAGAATTTAGATGAATAATTAACTCAAATTAATTTTATGAGTAGCGTTGATTCCTAAACACTCACTATCTACCACTTCGGTGTTTGGTCCAGAGTTGAGCGCAGAAATGCTGAGAACACTGGTTGCGAAGCGCACGCTCGCTCTCACGCGCCACCACTCGCATTCTCTCCTCCTCCGCCGATTCTCGGCGTCGCCGGAACCCGCCTCCTCTGCCGACGCAGAAACCCGCAAGTACGCGGGCTACGCGGCGCTGCTGCTCTTCTGCGGTGCCGCCACCTACTACACCTTCCCCCTGCCGGACGATGCCAAGCACAAGAAGGCGCAGATCTTCCGGTACGCGCCGCTGCCGGAGGACCTGCACACGGTGTCCAACTGGAGCGGGACACACGAGGTGCAGACGCGCAACTTCCTCCAGCCGGAGAACGTGGAGCAGCTGGAGCGCGTGGTGAGGGAGGCGCACGAGAAGAGGAGCCGTATACGGCCGGTCGGGTCGGGGCTGTCGCCGAACGGGATTGGGCTGTCGAGGGTCGGAATGGTGAACTTGGCGCTGATGGATGAGATATTGGAAGTGGACAAGCAGAGGAAGACTGTGAAGGTGCAGGCTGGGATCAGAGTGCAGCAGCTTGTGGATGGCCTCAAGGACCATGGCCTCACCTTGCAGAATTTTGCTTCCATTAGGGAGCAGCAAATTGGTGGCATTATTCAGGTTCTTCTTTTGTTATCTTTTACCACTTTTCGGAGATCTGCTCTCACCAGTTATATTACCAAATTAAGAATACAAGCTCGAATTGACTTATTATGCTTGAATTCAAGTTGTGAGATAGTATCATCACGCATAGCTTGTTGTTGGGCCTATCAAAGCAATTGCTATCACTTGTAGAACGGTCTTGCAAACTTCATGCTTAATATGTCTAGTACTCAGCATTGGCATGATAAAGTTATCACATCAACTTGTGATGTGATTAAATTAAATATGTGGGAGATAATTTTTATCTTACAAATTTGTTTTGTAAAGTTGATTGAGGTTGAAAGTGAAATTCTAAGATGGTATAAGAATTTGTTGTAGAAACTTCATGCCCAAATATATAAAATGTTTGGGTGAGGAGGTGTATAAGAGACATCGACTTAGTAGTTGTATGACCAAATTATAGTACTAAATACGAATAATTTTTACTTTACAAGATAGTTTTGTTGAGGTGAGTTAGATGCAAATCCATATTTCAAGATAACCAATATCAGATTTTCCTAAGAGAAATGTTACCAAAATCTACCCTACCACGTTTTTACCCATAGCCCAAATTTATTATGCATTCTTACGTATTTATCGTTCTGTGTATTATGTAAGTGTGTTGATTAAAAAGGGTATCAGAGTTTTCTGTCTGCTTGAGGTTTTTCTGTTTTGGGTCGTTTAATACTAGATCTCCTTGTCATCTTCCATATAAAGTAAAATGCTTTGCATTCATGTTTTAGGTTGGTGCACATGGCACCGGTGCAAAATTGCCTCCTATTGATGAACAAGTGATTGCCATGAAATTGGTCACCCCTTCCAAAGGGACTATAGAAATATCAAAAGATAAAGATCCTGAGCTGTTTTATCTTGCTCGATGTGGTCTTGGAGGACTTGGAGTTGTGGCTGAAGTCACCCTTCAGTGTGTTGATCGACAGGAGCTTGTGGAGCACACATATGTCTCAACCATGAAGGAGATAAAGAAAAATCACAAGTAATTATTTTGGTGTTTATTTTTTCCTTTTTGGTATATCAATCAAATAACATATATGTTGAATTTATCATTACCACGTTAGTTACATTATCTTTCTGTTACATGGAACCAAGATCTAAAAGTTGCTTTACTCCCAACAACTAATAATAATTACTGAGAGTAAACCCCATAGTTTGTCCTCCATAGATTATAGTGTAATCATATTAATTCTTTAAAGATTTTTGTCACTAAATTAGCCCCAGAAAAATCTAAAATGCTGCACACTATAGTGGTGACATAAAAGGACATATTTATAAATATTTGCAATCTTTGAAGGACTAATTTAGTTAGTTAGAAAAAATCTCAGAATTATTGATGTCAAGAAAGCTAATTTTGGATGACCAATTTAAATGTTTATTTTAATAAGAACAAACGAGTGAATCGGTAATAAGGATCTGCCTCCAAAGATTTGAATATTAGCCCTTTTCTATCTTATGCAGGAAATTGCTGTCTGATAACAAGCATGTGAAGTACCTTTATATCCCTTATACTGACTCTGTTGTGGTTGTGCGATGCAATCCTGTTTCAAAGTGGAAAGGTCCTCCCAAGTTTAAACCACAATATACTAAAGATGAAGCCATACAGCATGTTCGTGACCTCTACCGGGAGTCCCTCCAGAAATATGGGTACAAATACACCTTCACTGTTGACTGTAAGATTAATCAATTTATTTTGGTTTGTTGGAAGTACTAGAGTAACCAGTGCAAGAGAGTGTTGCTGAGTCTTTTTCACCTAATAAAAGCTAGCAGACCCTGTTGGGTGCCATTTTTTTTTTTTGTCTCTTGAATATGATTTAAATTTACATTCAGAGATAGAAGTAGAAGATTTTAGGAATTACCAAAGATTTAGAACTGTTTCCATTTTGTAGGCCTGTGAATTTCCTACTAATTCTTGTAATTTGGTAAGGTACTACTGATTGATAACTGTTAATGTATTTTGCATATTGATCCGAGTTGTTGAAAAAGTGCTGTGATCTCATTGGTATTCTTCTGCTTTTGCTACCGTTTTAATCACTTTCTCCATTTGTAGCTTGCTGCCAAAACCTTCCGTTTTCTTTTTATATTTCCTTAGTGAAATGTGTCATTATTTTATTGGTGCCATATTGTGAACTTTTCTATTTCAAGATGTGCATAAGTTTTTGTTATTTTATACAGAGCAGAAGGATCTAGGGGTAAATCAGCTGAAGATGGTGAACAAAAAATAGATGAGCTTTCTTTCACAGAATTAAGAGATAAACTAATTGCCCTGGATCCTCTCAATAAAAAACACATCATCAGCATCAATCAAGCTGAGGCCGAGTTCTGGCGAAAGTCAGAAGGGTACAGGGTTGGATGGAGTGATGAAATATTGGGCTTTGATTGTGGAGGCCAGCAGTGGGTATCGGAGACATGTTTCCCAGCTGGAAAACTAGCTAATCCAAGCATGAAAGACCTTGAATACATTGAAGAGCTGAAGCAACTTATAGAGAATGAAGAGATACCTGCACCTGCTCCGATTGAGCAGCGCTGGACAGCGAGCAGTAGGAGTCCCATGAGTCCTGCTTCAAGCCCATCTGAGGATGATATATTTTCTTGGGTAATAAATTTCTTTCCTGGATAATAGTTTGTCATACAGATAGTTCCAAATTCTTTATTAAGCCAGGATGGGTGAACTTGCATTACTGCTTGGTCATATGAAGTGAGCACAGCTCTATGTTTATCACGATAATTCTGCTTCCTTTTCTTTTCATGTTTTGAATAATGAAACTTTCGGCGGTGCATTTGGGATTTTAATAATTTTAGTAACTTTTTGAGAAAAGATGAAATCAGTTTTTTTAAATGCAAAAACTTTAGCTTCTCTAGATATGCATTTTTTGTGTGAAGAAAGAGAATTTATTTTCTGAAATATAATTTATTTTAATTTTACTCAACTACCCACAGTAATGTCATTCATACTTTAATTTTAAGTTTTTGTTAGGTGCAAACCTCGTCTTGATTGGTTTTGTGAGGTTGAGTTAAATTTAAATTTCTTTCTTTAAATGTTAACAAAGTTATTGAGAGTTTAACTTAGTCAAATTTGTTAGGTCCTTGTATTACCTGCCATCAGGTTTTCCCCTTGTTCCATGTTCAAAATGTCTAGTCTTCTTGGTGAGGATGTGTGTTGGATATCTTACAATGACTAGAGATATCTCCAAATTATAATATATAGAATGGTACAAACCTTATGTTATTAAACCAACTTTGTTAGATTGAGTTGCTTAAATTCCGAAACCCCTTGGCTCCTTCCATGAATTTCAACGTTGTAATGCTGTTTGGAAGATTGTATTGCCTGTTAATAGTTTTAATGTTGTTTCAGGTGGGTATAATCATGTACCTTCCTACCATGGATGCTCGGCAGAGGAAGGACATAACAGAAGAATTCTTTCATTACAGACATCTGACTCAGGAGAAATTATGGGATCGTTACTCTGCATTTGAACACTGGGCTAAGATTGAGGTAATCATCAAAGTATCATAAATAATGAAAAATGATCGAACATGGTATTTGGATATGATTATTGCTTAATCTTAATCATTTGATCTTTGTCCTAAATCACCACCCAACCCCGCCGCCGCCCCCCACCCACATACACATGAACATTGGTCATGTTTGTTTACGGCTGTTGTTACTGAACTGTAAATTGAACAATCTAATTCTTGAAAGCTTTGGTGTCAAAGGTACATCCAACTGGTAATCAACAAATTTATCATTTGGAAAATGAAAGGGAAGTGCTTAACATTGAAGTCTACTTAATTTTTGTGCATATTATCTGCTATCTAGGTTCCAAAGGACAAGGATGAACTTGCTGCTCTCCAAGCAAGGCTAAGAACGAGGTTTCCTGTGGATTCATACAATAAAGCAAGAAAGGAATTGGACCCCAATAGGATCCTTTCAAATAATATGGTGGAGAAGCTCTTCGCGCAATCAGACATCGTATAAATTCGGGTTGGTTATTTGTCTAAATTGTCCATATTTTTACGTTGATTAAACATTCAACCTTGAGTTCTTGTCTGCAGTAACATGTTGGAACTTGGAGATGCAAAATATCTGATGCACAATCTGGATTATTATGCATATTCATTTTTTCAGTTTATTGCCCGCCTGCCATATGCATTGGACTCGGAAGCTTAAAGAATTGTGATGTATGTACATATAGAGGAGCTGGATTGAGCTTTTCGTTCTTGCTAGTCTCATCTCAAAGAGGAAGCATATAAAGAGAGGGTGATGGAGAAAATTTGTTGATATAGTTCTATGAATTGCTGCCTAATAAGCATGAATCATGTTCATCATACTTCGTTTTTTCGCGTTCAATTTGGCTTGTTATGCCACAATTTGTTTGAGATCTTTACCTTAAAAAACATTTCTCTTTGTCCTGGAAAATATCGGATTCTAGATCTTTCAAAAGAAAACAAAGGGAGAGAAGAAAAAGCAACAATGGTTGTTAGAAAAATGCAGTAATAATGGGGATTACTCTGGTTGGTACCTATATTTTTTTCTTCAAGATATTGGTACCTTAATGAGGCATCAAACATACATTGTTTATTAACTTAATGCTCTCAACACATTTCTCTGTCACTCATTAAGGTTTATGGTATGTTTGAAAAGAAAAAGAGAACAGAAAAACCTTAAGTTCTGTGCCAAGATAGGATTTTGCTTTTTTTTTTTTTTTTTTTTTTTTTTCTGCTTCCTATATTTTTTTCTATAGCCAGTTTGTCTAGAAGTAGTTGAAAGATCAGGCGAGGACAGGGCTAAAGCCCAACAATCAATAAAGGGAAGCCTAAAAAGATGCCTAAACCAGAGTTTTGCATAACCCTGTGCACAAAATATAGAATGAGCAACATACCTGAAAATGACGGAAAATAGATGAAAAATGCTAGCTGTCACATTATTTATACTGACCAAAAACCATTAGAACTCAATAATCTTAAACCTTGTAATTTTGTGAATTTCAATAATCGTAAACCAAAAGCACCATTAGAAAGAAAATTGTATTCCTAACATTTTTCAAGATAAAACAGGTTTTTGTAATTTTGTTAATAAACGATTTTAAGATAATATAATTTGTCTAGATAAAACAGAATTACATTATACATTATATATGTACTAGTTGTTGATCATTATTAATATATTATTCAAATAAATAGATAGTTTGGATATTATGTTTTTAAAAGTAAAATAAGTTGTTCCAATTTAAACAATAAGTTAAACTCCACAGATGTAACAATGTAAATTATTTATTAAAAAACTATTTGAAAGATATTAAAAAGCGTTTAAAATGTGAAAATTCATTATTTCCCCCGAGACACTCTAATTATTGTTGCATTTACTTAATTACTTGGGACGAGTAAATATTTGAATCTTTGTCCTATGAAATAAAGAATTGTATCTCTACTTCACTTGTCCGAGTTTATAAATTGATTTTAGTTATTAATACTTCTACATATTTATTTATAAAAATTTAATTTTTCTTGAATTCTTCCTTTATTAATGTATCAGAAAATAAATTCTTTACTTCTATATCCAAGTCATGTACCCTAAACCCTAAACGTATATAAAAAAGGTGAACTTAATTATAACAGAAATTTACTTTAAAAAAATAAAGAAGATTTTTACGCATGAAAAAGTATATGTTAAAAAGAGAAAACTTCTTGAATAAAACTACATCTTTGATGGACACATTGGCTTGCTCCTTCTCTATTATAATGGCTTGTTTTTCTTTTATCTGGCAAGTTCTTTAAGCTTCTGAAAGGATTAGTACCACAACATATGCAAATAGCTTCACATATTAATGTTTTGTTATATGTGGAACTCTGTGTGTGATTTAACAAAAGGTGTCCCCAAATGATTTTTGTTTCCACATAGATGTTACCTTCCAAAATGGTACTTTGTCCTTAGCAGCAGTGTGTGAGTAAGTTTTGAGCAGAAGGGTAGAAATGAAGAAAGGGAAAATGTTATGTTATTGTTAACCGTTTTGAGAGGGTGAAAAGGCTACTCCTAATAATGCTCCCTTTGGCTTAGCCTTTTTCCAAAATGTCACTTCACACTTTGTTTCCACTTGTCAAATCATTTCACATTCTCACTGCTGTAACTTCTAACTTCTTCTTACCACCCATCATAATTCAACATATTCAACAAAAGAAAAGCAACTACTTTCAGGTGATATTTCATGAAACTCACAATATCACATTTTGGTTATTTGATCAAGTTTAACTTGCCATTTGTTGCAAATCTCAAATGATTTAGAACTATGATACTATATAAATAGGTGAATGTTTCACAAACTTTGTAACACTAAGTTAAATGCTTACTCTTTTAAGATGAGATTAAAACTTGCCAATAAATTTTGCTACAATTTTTTCATGTTTTTGTTCTGCATATATATTCACATTTGAAGAAACAAAAGTTGTTGCGTATAAGTTTTCTGACATGCTAATTAGTTTAAGCGATTATACAAGTCAATCAAATATTGTTAACAAAAAACCTAAATTTGGGATTTCAAGAGAAGAACAATTCTTGAAAAGAATATTCAAATTATTATTGTTTTGATGTTGATGGGGTTAGAGGAGTTGGATAAATTAAAATGTAATTATAGTATGTTGCATTATAACCTCTTGATTTTACTTGCTTTAACTAGTATTTAACTAATACTATTATTGTTGTTCTTTGTCAGCTCTGACTCACCATGGCTACAAACCAAAACTATAAAAGGAAAAAAAAAAGTTAGAAACCAAAGTCATTCCAATGGGGTCAATTTATGAGAGAGATTCTTTGGGTAATCACAAACTTTATACAAGCTCCATTACAAGTTCAGTGAAGTTTCAACATTTATAATTTATCCTAAACTAATTAAAATTACAGTGAAATATAATTAGAAACACATAAATTACTAATTATTTTTTTCTATTTGTCCTCACGTGACCTCAATCTTAATTTATTTCGAATATTATTAATTATTGAACCACTACATTAAAATTGGTTACACTAATTATAATTCTTAAAAATTGACAATGGTATAAAAAGAATGTAAAAGTTCTTTATAGATATATATATTATAATATAGTATCATATAATATAAGTAAAACATCTCATAATTAATAAAAGTAAAAATTAATTATATGATTGATATAGATGACGCTGAAATAGAAAGTAGTAAAGTTTCTATATCAATTAACAATCAGTATAAGCTTCAATATGTCCAAAACAATATGTACTTTTTCATCTCTTCAGAATTTTAATCTAACATAGTTTCCATGATTGAAATCCTGTTTGCTATAACTAAAGAGAGGGATGAACCAAAACTTTTGAAATAAAATAATAAATAAACATATAATATTTATCTATAAAATTTCATTTCCTATTCACTTAAGGTCTATTATTAAAATAATACTATGTTCTTACAATTTCAATTAAACAAATAATTTTTATGTTATTAATTTGATATAATTTTCAATATTTAAAAAGGAATAAAAAGAAAATTTTGTTAAATTTAGGAAATAATATTTAAAAGGAATAAAAATAAACAAAATACAAGATAACCAATGCAAAAATGCTGTCCGACTTTTCAATTTTTTTCTAATTTAAAATGAAATATTAATTTATAATATAAAAATAACTTTATAAAGATTAAATAATACTCATTAACAAATATTGTGCAGTATACAAACATACAGGATTTAACAAATAATTTTAAACCAAACTAGTCCAAAACGCAAAAGATTGAACGGTTTTCTCGGAATTGAACTGCAGTTAAGTCATTATTTTAATAAATGACAAATGTATTAAATAATATTAAAAAATATAATATCATAATTTTATGATATTAAAATCTAAAATAAATATAATTTATAATTTCTAACATGTAAAAGTTTAAGCAAAATATATAATTGAAATTTCAATAATAATATTTATTAATTAGCTTGCGTTGTAACTTTAAACGATATATAATATATATAACTTTCCTAAATGAGAACGAACAAATGTAAACACAGTTTTGTTAGGATTCTTAAGCGGATTATAAAAATTAAGCTGTATTTAAGTATCAAACTCTTCTGTTTTATAGAATATTTTTTTTAGTTTCAACTTGTCTTCTGTATTTAAGTAGTATTTGATCAGTGTTTTCATTGAAATAAGTTAAAAAAAAAAAGAGTAACATATAAATGGTAAAGGATTAGTGAATGGTGAATCTTAAAAGGCATGATAATGCTAAAACTTTTGCATTAAGTATATTTAAACTTTAAGATTCTTTCCCTATATTTTGAGTAGAGTTTTGTTATTGTGGTAAAGTTACATGAATATGGCACTTTGGAAATTTTGAATAAGATCATGGGACTGAACTCATTTGAAATTGGGTAGGTCAAAAGACAATAATTTGATGAAAGACTAAGAAAAATTGTGGCTTAGAGGAGTCCATGTGAGGCAGGCAAATCAAATTGTCAAATCCTATTGTTCCTGAGATCCATTGATGATTTCACTAAGTCAAAACTGCTTGACCTCTGAATGAAGAAAGAAAAGCAATGAGAAATTGTGGTCCTCAAATCCAAAATCTGGGTATTTTTGTGAAAAAGATTGAAGGAAAAGTGATGGTTTGAGAGAAGGTTTAGTAGTGGAATGTGATATTAATGAGGAATTTGCTTAAGGTCAAATGTAAAAGGTTTTGAGTTGACCACAATAATATTCCACCACTACAAAGCATATATATCTATGTGGAGTTTTTGACTTTGGGTCTCCACCAAACTTCCAATTCCATATGTGGATTTCCCATCGTTTCCCAATACCATAGTACATGTCTATTCCTCATCTACCAAATATTATACACCAAAGATGTAAGATTTTTTTTGTTCAATGCATATATAATAACTTTAAGTTTGTCATTCAGCCTTAATTTTGATGAATATATATATATATATATATATATATAAAGCAATTTATTAAAAAAAATATATAGTAAAAAAACATATTTAAAGAAGAATATGAACTAGGTTTAGATGATTATTACGGGTTTTCAAAAAGAAGGTAAATCATGTAAATATTAAAAATGATTCATTTAACTAATTTTTAAATGAGTGATTGAGATTATCTCAAATACACGTCCAGTAACCATGAGCAATAAATTAATTAAGTAATAAAAAGTATAAATATAGATATATTAAGTTTTTCTTTAAATAAGTTTTTCCCAACTTATTTTGCTGGAAATAGTCTCGCTCACAGTTATGCATATATTTTTTTTCATGACTTCACCTACATTTGAAACATCTAGAACATGTTTGTTTTTCAGTTGAGACAATCCAATCTCAATCTACAAAGACACAAACTTTGAGAGTTTATAGGAAGTTTTGATTGTTCCAAGTGAAAAAGAAACATATTACTACTTACTGTTATTAGTCTCAATCACTTATTTGAAAATTAATTAAATCTGTCATTTTGAATGTTAACATAATCTAATTTTTTAATCTCGTTCGAAATTATTATAATGTTTATTATTGTTGAAACCTTATAATAGTCCATTGTACTTAATTTTTCTTTCATTCTAAATATGCTTTATAAATATTTTTTTATTATTTTCGTCCTTCTGCAAAAGTCATTTTTTATGTCTTGTCATTGTTAATACGTTTATTTTTTTTTATTTTTAGTCCCTATAAATATGTTTTTTTAACATTAGTCCTTCGTAAATATATCATATTATTTTTTTTTTCAGTTCTTACACATATGTTACTTTTTTTTTATATATATGTTTTGAACCCTATAAATGTATTACTTTAGTTTCAATAAATGCTAATGTGACATTTTGGTATATGACCATCAAAACCAAGAGACCCCTATTTGTCAAAGGACAAAAACCTCCCAAATATAACATATATTCAACCAAAATAAAATTGGGTAAGATGTTAAAAAATTAACTGTTAAAGAACATTGCTATTAAACCTGAATCAATTGATAGTGAGTTAATAGGCTTGAAGCTGGACCATTTAGTCCACTTTAATTTAGTATTTTTTATTATTATTATTATTATTATTATTATTATTATTATTATTATTATTATATTACTAATCCACTCCAAATTTAAATAAAATTCTACAAAAAAATAGTTTATGATCAAAATGTAAAAATATAATTCATGATTAACATTTAAGTAAATATATATTAATTATTAAATTAGAAAAGAAATACATTCAAGTTTGTATTTTTCATATACAAAGTAAACATTGCTTTAACTTAATGGTTGTTGTAAAATTATATTCTGTCTCATTTTGGTTGAATACATTTATTAGAAAAGTAAGGAACCTTGATTAGTGAATGACATTACTTTACTTTTAACACAGAAAAGACAATGGTTGTTAGTCATGGTCAAGAGTGGACCAAAAATGTGTGATTGTAATGCATGTAGAGTGAGACAATGAACACTTTGGTTTGTCTGATGAATGCAGGAGAAGGATTTTGCATCAGTTGTTATGGGATATGACTAATTACTTCAATTGCATGGCTTGCTTCCATCTTCATTCTCAGTCAACTGGCTTGAAAAGATGGCAAAATTTGACAGGAACAAACAACACAACTTCTTCTTCTTCTTCATTCAACACACAATCATCAACCATTCAAACATTAATTAGGTCAAGTTTTGCATATCATGTTTCTACTATCTTCCTTCTAGATATTTCAAAAAATAATGTATATCTTTTGTAAACTAAAATTAACTCATTAATGTGTGAGAAATCCCCCCTTTGTAATTTTTTATTTATGATTGCATTTACTTTATTTTTCTTTTGTTTCTTCCAAAATTATTCATGATTCAATTTGTATAATGATTGTGGTTTGGATTTAGTAATTTGAAGAGGACAGTCAGAATGTTATCACTGGGTTTCCTCTGTGCAATTTAACAAGAATAAAGATTTGAAGTGAAAGACACTTAGCAATTTCAATTTCCTCTTTTATCAATTTATTTTGTATGGAAGACACTTTAATTAATTATGTTGTAAATTATCAAGTTAAACCATTTTTATTTTATTTTATTCCACCAATTAAATAATTAATAAATTCTTTTTTTTTTCATTTTTTACTATATTTTTTAATTAAAATAATTTTACTGTTCGCTTTATTTCCTTCCCTTCATTTTTCACTGCTATAAAAACACTATTAACATTAACGTAAAATGATAAAAAAAATATTTATTATTCACTTTGGGAACAAAATTATTTTCATAAATTTATCTTCATAAGTGTGTTTGACAAGAAATTAAAGAAAGAAATAATAGATTAAAGAAGATGGTGGAGAAAAAGAATTGAAAAATAAATGAGTTTTAAGAAAAAAATTTGATAGAAGGAAAATTTTAGTTCTCTAAGGATTTGAACTTAGAATTTTTTTTTTAATCTTTGATTTATATTTTGAAAAATCTCATTTCAAAAGATAATAATTTTCAGTAATTATTTTTGATTAATTTTTTTTGCTAAACTGTTCTTAAAACCAAGTAGCAATTTAACTTAACCGATAAATAATATCATTACTTCAGGATATTAATTTTTAATTTCTAAAATTTTAAAAATTTATAATTAAAAGATAACTTAAAGACCCGAAGACTACTCATAGTCCAAGAGATTAATCATTGGTTAATTCTTAATACTGCCACAATAGAAAGATAATAATTACAAATAAAATTAACACATTTGCCTTGAATATAGTAATGTATATATTTATAGAAGTTAACACAAACATATTTATAGAAGTTAACACAAACATTAGGTTGACGATTTCATTCACTTTCTATATTTAACATTAAATGCATGATGATGCTATATGAAAAAAAAATACAGAAATAAAAATATTTTTTTTAATTCATAATATTCTTTTATTTAAGAGTAAATATTAAAAATTTATATATTAACATTCATTTAGAAGATAATATATTTTTATCAGTCGGTTTTTCATTCGTCTTAATTTTTAACCACATATTTAAAAAATATTTAAGATTATTTTGTCAATCACATATACTCTGTGGATAAAAATACATTTTCTTTTAAATGATAAAATTTTATTTAAAATTACAAATACATAATGTAAAGAAAACTTTAGGAAGGTTAACCTATTTTTGTTTTTCCCCTTTCAATGGGAGAGTTTCATAAAATGTTTCCAAAATTAGTGAGAACAAAGGTATGGTGGTGCTATTGCTGGTTGAAGGAGACTATGTTCCCAACCATTCTATTTTACAGTTAATACTTTCAGAAAAAAAGGTATTATTTCTTAATCATTGTATTAATGAAGCTCTTCTCTTAGCTATTCTAAGTAATTAAAATGATATGACCATTCATTTTTTTTTTCAGTTGTTCAATTTTATACAATTTTTTAAATTATTATAAGATATGCTAACACTAATAATAAATACACAGCATGAAAAGTATATAACAACTGAATTAAGATAAATATAATTTATCCATAAATAAAGTATTATAAAACTTTAAAATTAATTAAAAAAATGTATATTTTATCAATACAAAGTTAATTTTTTTAAAATATTATATTAACATATCTAGTTTCTTCAATTATATTTATCAACTACTTTAACCAATGTTGTAAAATGAGCCCAATCAGTGAATCATCTATTCAAGGTTTAATGGTTCAATTGGTATTAAATCAGAGTAAAACCTGCATCACTAAGATTATTTTAATAATAAAAATATTAAAAATGTACAATATCATAATTTTTATTATGTAAAAAGGTAAAATATGAATTTATAGATTGTTATTATTTAAATTTTAAATATAAAAGGTTAAATAAAGTATGTGTACTTAAATTGAAAGTTGAATGAGTGGGGTGACAGGAAGAAGGAGAGAGAGGAGGGAAGTGAATGGTCAAATCGATGGCCTTCCAAATCATAAGACAGTCAGTGCCACTGGGATGTGCTGTCTCCATCCCAATTTTTTATTCTTCATTTTTTTTTACTTTTATAGTGTTAAACTTTTAAATAAATATAATTTCATTTTATTTACTATTTTTATATGAACTTTTATTAAAATATAAATTTCATTTTCATTTATCCATTTCCGTACTAGAAAATTATCGAAATTCAGGTTTCAAGAATCCAATTCAAATCATTTTTTACTTTTTTTTTAAATCAGAAAAAGAATAATGAAATAAAAACTGAAAAAAAATACTTACTTTTATTTTTGGTTTGGGATTTTTAAATAATTAATTAAAATAGTAACAATTTAATATAAAAATAATTAATAGAAATAAAAATAAGAGTATTGTATTAAAATAGCAATTTAAAAAAAAACAATGTAAAATTATTAAAATTTAATACATTGTCCGAAGTACTTTAAAAAAATTATTAAAATATCAATAATAATATATTACTTCAAGAAATAAGAATACTACTAATAATTTAATGCAATACAAATACAAAATATTTTTGAAAAATGAATAATAATTTAAAATTAATTAATAATATTTTGTAAGTATAGAAAATACTTTAAAATTAATTAATATTATTTTTTAATTTAAAATAATTTAAAATTTCAATAGGAAAATTTGACAAAACATGAGAAAACTTAAGTATTTTTTTGGAATAGATGTTGTTTATTTAAAAATAAATAAAAATCATTCCTTACATAAAATATGTACTTTATCTCCAAAATCAAATAAGCAAGTTTAAGATGTACAACCTCAAGAGTTTCTATTAAATAAAATCGAAAGTAAAGAAAGTTTTTTTATAGAAAATATTCTATATAAGATATTGATAAATAAACTTATTTATTTATACACTTTATCATACATTTTTTATGTTAATGTGTCAAGTTAATTTGTACATGACCCTGGACAAGACGCTCCAAACAATTAACATAATTTTTTCTGCACTTAAAATAAAATCCATAAAATGAGTTATGATCTTGGAGATATATATTGATGTAGACTATGTAATTGATAAAAAATTTACATATGGATGTTGTATATGTTTATTAAAGCCCAAAAACCGGAAGAAGAAAAAAAAACATTATAAAGTACGTTGTTATAGTAAAAAAGCTTAATTTTAAACCCTTATTCAAAGGTGTGTGAAGGACTTTAAGTGAAGATTATATTTGCTAACCTTAAAATAAATGTTGACATCTCTATACAATAATAATAAATTAGTTATGAATATTGTCTATAATTTAATCTAATATGATAAGATCAAATATATGAAAATTGACAACCATATCATCAAAGATAATATTAATCGAGTGATTACAAATGATGTTTCTAAAAATTTTAGATAGTAAACATTTTATACTAAGGAGTTATTTTTGGATAAATTGCAAATTTCAAAAATCTTCTAACCATAGAATGATTAATATTCAGTTACCAACTAGAAAAAGAGTATGGTAAATAATCTATTATTATGATAAAAAAATATTTTTAATATCTCTAAAGTAATAAGAAAAAAACATCTTCACAAATATTTTTATTTATTTCAACATATTCCTATGCAACTTGTGAGAAGTAAACATTGTTGGATGTAAATACATTTTATACTATAGTAATTTAGAAGAAACATTCGTTGAACAAAGCATAAATAAACAAATATTGCTAAACAAACAAATGCAAATCTATTTTCCAAAAAAGAAATAACATACAAGTATATTGCATACATACATAAACTTAAAATAATTAATTAATTCTTATTTACACATTATATAATGACGCAAGTTGACTTTTAATCTAATATAATTTAAAAAACTACTCTTTTATGCATTTCAAATGACTAATTATTAGTCAAATGATTTAATTATTAGACTTGAGAATGAAAAGTAATGTTAGAAAATAAATCAATTTATCCCCTTTTTATCATGACAACTTAACTCACATAATATGTTTTTACCGATAGTAATGATGTACATTACTTTTATTATATTTTTTTCAATTCTTTGTACACAGAAGAGTATCTGATACTTAAAATATATCACATATCAAGGAAGAGTTATATATCACATGCACAATTAATTATGCTATTACTGTTTAAAATAAATAATTTGAGGCATTGTTGATGTAAAACCTTTTACTTTGTCAACTTATTAAAAGTTATTATATTTGATATGAATTTTATAATAATTGTTAGCAAGGTCACCAAATTAACAGAGAAGATGGTTTGTGGTTGAATGACATGATGAAAACACTCTACATTATTTATTTATTATTTTTAAATAAAAATTGAAGTTATAGGTCTTGAAATAATTTATATATTTTAGAAGCTTGATTGTCACTTTCTTTAGTTGGATCAGTCTCAAGCTTTTTATTTATTTTGCTGATTTATATAATCTATTTATTTATTAAAATAAAAAAGTAGGTAAGTAGATTTACCTATTCTATAAATAAAGCTGGATAATTAAGAAAGTATGTAAAAACTATGAATATTTGGCCAAAAGGCCCTGAAATTTTTTAATTATTTTCTTTACATACACCTTTTTGCTCTTGAAGTTAATTTGTTTTTACCTTACCAATTTGTGCTTGGTTTAGTGCGGTAAGATGCGTAAATTTAACAACCCTACACATAGTCAACACGTGATAAAATATTATTTTTAATCATCAAACTCAAGTAGTAAAAAATATGCTTTGTCGAGTTTTTTTTTTTAAACAGCGATAATGTATTTTCATGTTTTTTTAACCACTTAATCAATATTTATCATTTTTTTCTCTTTCTATCACCGTCCATCTTAAAACTCAATGATTTTTTGATCTTGATGAGTTAATGGATTAAAGGGTATTATTTATATAAATTATTTTTGACTTTGAATGTGAGATATTTTGTGTTTAGTTAAATTCTAGACTAAAAAATCACTATAACTAACAAAAAAAACATGTCGGGCCATGGTTTTTTAATCTGAATTAGACCAAATTTTCTGCGTATTATTTGTTGAACAAACAATGAACTCAAAAGTAGGTTACGTGTAATCTTTCAACAATTGTCAACTTCGAAATTTAATAGTTTAAGGTCTAGGGATGAGTTAAAGGAGAGTATGTGTATAAATTACTCTTACTTTTGAATGTATGCATCTTGTCTACTCCGTGTACGTATTTTGTCTCAAATCTGTACGTATACGCAACACGTAATAATACACGTTAATTTTTTATATTCATGGTACACATTCATGCACACAAGGAGGTAGCTAGGCATATTATTACATTGAAAAAAAATGAATTTATTTATTTAATATTTTTTGTTAAAATTTGAGAAGTGCTTTTTAAAACCCCAGCCGCCCATAACAGCCACCCAAATTGCTCTCTCTCTCTAAAAGGGAAATATCTATCAAACAGAAACAGAAAGACCTCTCTCCAGCAGAGAATCCCATAAAAACAACATCAATAACTCCAACAGTAGCATCATCGACCACAACAAAAACAACACCAACATCAAACAAAACAAACCCAACACCTCACTCTCTTCTCTACTATTTCATCTCAATCACTTCTTCTTCTCACCCCTTTCCCCTCACAAGTTATTTTCATACCCATAGATCATAGATAGGGACCAACCCTAAACTGTTGAACCAGTATTCCCTCACGCTTACTCATACCACACTCACATCATCATCATCATCATCATCATCGTCGCCATGTCCCTCGAAGACTCTCTAAGATCTCTCTCTCTCGACTACCTCAACCTTCTCATCAATGGCCAAGCCTTCAGCGACGTCACTTTCCAAGTCGAGGGCCGTCTCGTCCACGCGCACCGCTGCATCTTGGCCGCGCGCAGCCTCTTCTTCCGCAAATTCTTCTGCGGCCCCGACTCTCCGCCCGGCCTCGACCCCGCCGCCGCCTCGCGAGCCGGCGCCGCCTCCGCGGAGCGCCCTCCCGGCGTGATCCCGGTGAACTCGGTCGGGTACGAGGTTTTCTTGCTGCTGCTGCAGTTCCTGTACAGTGGACAAGTCTCCATCGTGCCGCAGAAGCACGAGGCCAGACCCAATTGCGGCGAGCGAGGGTGCTGGCACACGCATTGCACCTCCGCCGTTGATCTCGCCCTCGACACCCTCGCCGCCGCCAGATACTTCGGCGTTGAACAACTTGCATTGCTCACTCAGGTTAATTCATTTCTCTTTCTCTCTCTCTCTTTGCTCCTGCGATTTAGGATATCTTTCACCCTAAACACTTCTATAGAGATAACATATAACAAAATCAAGTTTGTTTCTCAGCTAAAAATAGTCTACAGTTATCTCACAATAAAAATAAATAAAATCTGTAAATTAAATTAATTTTTTTATTATTATTATTCTTTCCATAAACATGCTCATGTGTCCTTCTTTAATACCAGTCTTATGTTTTTCTCTTTCTGGGTTTTGGGAATTCGGACAGTTACTGCGTCTGGTCTTTGGAAACTGGGAAGGGGTATTTTGTTTTATTTTATTTTATTTTATTCACATTAATTTTTAACACTCTCTTTTATGATTCTACAAGATTGTTACCTATGATGCATGATTGATGGAGAAAGTGAAAACTTTTTAGTGAAATTTGTGTTTTATTTTATATGATCTCATGATACCTTCCCTTCCCTCTCTGAAATGTGAGCAATCCTTGTTGACTTCAGCTCCCAGTTCCACCGCATACACACCAATAATTCTTGTGCTTGTTCCTGTGAGTGTGTGTTTCTTCCAAGGTTATTCATTGCATGGTGTTTTCTCTTTCGGTTTTGTTTGTTGGTGTGAAATTATTTTGGGAAAATTAAGGCAAAACGTGTTTATGTATGAGTTGATGTCTTGACATTCTTGATTTCATGTAGTATATTTGAGAGACACTCTTGACCCTTTATGATGCATATAAAATATTTCCCAAATTAAGATAATAAATATACATCAATCCTGTCTTCCACATAGCGAGCACTCCAAATCATTCCCTTTCCTCATTTGGGTGAAAAGAGAACAAGCTAATTAAAACGAAGAAAAGGGTTTGCTGCTCCTACATCACTTTAGCAAAATATCTATTATTGGGTTTTGTTCTCTTCCCACTATTTGCAGCCAAATCTCACGCTGTGCAAGGAGTGTTTAAATTTCCAAAACTCTTCTCACCAAACTCACTAAACCACTATTTTCTCTGATAAACTGCCATTTTAATGCATGACATTATAATAAATACATCCAGTTACTACTTGACCCTTGTCTGCCTGAAACATTACTTGCTTTAATTTTTGTTTCTAATGCATTTTTTCTTACTTTCAGAACCAAATTACATAATGTTTCACCAAGTTAAACCTTTAGCTAACTCAAGAGTTTTGTAAGCTAGAAACTAAACAAAAATAAATGATGATTTCCTTATTTCTTTGACACTCTCACCGCCAACCATATAATTAGATAAAGCTTACATATAAGTTACCAAATATTTTTAATATTATTCTGCAATTTAAGTTATAACATCAAGGATAATTTTTCAATAAACTTAACATTAATTATATATTTAGAGGAAAGATAAAAGGATGAAAATGAAGAAGAAATGTTGAGAAGAAAAATAGATAAAAAATAAAGATTAAAATAAATAAGAGAAGGCATCCAGCCATTTTTTTCTACTCCTCTTCTCTTCTTCCTGAGACAAACAACAACATTAATTATTTCTCTCATCCTCCCCACTCAACCAAACATGGGCTAATATTAGCATAATATATTTTCTGAAATTCTAAGTAAACACATTTTAGATTAAAAGATAACAAGAAAAATTAAAATTAATTTAACCAGAAGTAGAAAATTAACTTATTAAGATGTTAATGTGTAGAAACTCTTCATACAGTTTAAACTTGTGCTTATATAAGCTAGTTTCAGTGGGTAGGGTAGTTCATTTTTTCTCTCCTCTAAAAATGGTTATAGAAATAAAGTTTTTCTTAAAGAATTATTGAAAAATAAAATGAGTTAAAATTTGGTATAAAAAGTCTTACTTTGAAGTTGTTGATGGACAGAAACAACTTGCGAGCATGGTGGAGAAAGCCTCAATCGACGATGTGATGAAAGTTTTGATAGCATCTCGAAAGCAGGAAATGCAGCAGCTGTGGAGCACGTGCTCCCACCTCGTCGCCAAGTCCGGTCTTCCGCCGGAGGTGCTGGCCAAGCACCTCCCCATCGACGTCGTCGCCAAGATCGAGGAGCTCCGCCTCAAATCCTCCCTCGCGCGCCGCTCCATGCTGCCGCTCCGCCACCCGCACCAGCACCCCGACCTGGGCGCCGCCGACATGGAGGACCAGAAAATCCGGCGGATGCGGCGCGCGCTCGACTCCTCCGACGTGGAACTCGTGAAGCTCATGGTGATGGGGGAGGGCCTCAACCTGGACGAGGCCCTGGCGTTGCACTACGCCGTGGAGAGTTGCAGCAGGGAGGTGGTGAAGGCGCTGCTGGAGCTGGGCGCGGCGGACGTGAACTTCCCGGCCGGACCGGCGGGGAAGACTCCTCTGCACGTGGCGGCGGAGATGGTGTCCCCAGAGATGGTGGCGGTGTTGCTGGACCACCACGCTGACCCGAACGTGCGAACGGTGGATGGCGTGACCCCGTTGGACATCCTCAGAACCCTAACCTCGGACTTCCTCTTCAAAGGGGCAGTTCCTGGTCTCACCCACATTGAGCCCAACAAGCTGAGGCTCTGCTTGGAGCTGGTGCAATCTGCAGCCCTCGTTTTGTCTCGTGAAGAAGGGAACGAAAATGCTAACAACAACAACGAAAAAACTAACCACACCAACACTTCTGCTTCTGCAACTGCCATCTATCCACCAATGAGTGAAGAGCACAGCAGCAGCAATTTGGACTCCAGACTGGTGTATCTCAACCTCGGCGCCACGCCACAAATAGGTGACGATGATAACAGCCAGAGAGAAGCCATGAACCGTCATGGCTCGCAAGGTGCTGGATGTGACCCTTCAATGTACCATCACTCTCATGACTTCTAGTTCTACTTCTAGACCACTACCTATTCTTGTTATCATATATATATATATATATATATAAATATATAATATGTTTGAGCTAGAGTAGCTGGTTATATAGCTGGCTGGCTAGTGGCTACAACCTTGAAATTTCAACTTAAATTGGAAATATAATTGAAGTTAATTTCAATTGCAATGGGTGAATCAAAAAGGAGAGAGAGTTTAAAGGTGAAGAAGGTGAAGAAGGGACTGTGGACACTGTAGATTGGATTTTTGTTTTCTAATAAACATGATCTACACTAGAGCTTAATATATGTACACATGACTTTCTGGTGTTGTCGGTTGAAATAGTTATAGTGTTGATTACTGATAACGTTAGACACTGATAAGGTGGTTTAATGCTGTTTTGGGCTCTCTGGCCTATGTTGGGTTTGTCTGTGTTTCTTTTTGTAGGCTTTTCAAATGGTAGCAATGTGAAGTGCGGTTTCATGGGAGATGGGGATAAGCGACAAGGAGAATCTAATCACTGTAATTTTATTTTATTTTGCTGTAAAACCAAGGGGTGCATGGAGGGAGACTCAGGTCAATCTTTTCAATCCCACTTCACCTGTCAACTCCTTGTTTTTTACATTATACTGATGATGCTTAGCAAATATCACGGCCAATTCTTGTGATCCTTTAATTTGGCTTTTCTGATTCCAATTCTTGTCCCACCTCACTCCACTTTCTCCTAACCTAAATTATTTATTTCTCTACCTTGCTCTATTTTCTGCTTCAATCTGTCATGATTTCAAGTAGGATTATTTCCTTTTTGTTTATTTTCCAAAATTAATATTTGTTTGCTTATGGTAGGTCAACTATATATATATATATAGAGAGAGTTTTTTTAATGAGTGGCTTCATATTTCTACCTACTGACTTAAGAGATTAATCATACATGGGCTGTGCCATCATTTCTATTCACACTTTGTATGATTCTTTTTCTTATATGTAGGCATATGGAAGAATTCATTTGTTAGTATAATTAGTTTTGGGATTTATTGCTTTTCTTTTAAGCAAAAGGTGTGGCTGTGGGCAAATGGATTGGTTGTCTTGCATGAATGCTACAATGAGTGTGACCACACATGTCAAGTTAAAATATTGGCACTATCTCCTTCCATGTAATCCTCTTTTTGTCCCCTTGCCTTTTGTAGGCTCTTCAGGATAAAATAAATACTTTACAGCTAAAAGCATTTACATTAATAGTAATGTCTTTTGTTATTGCTAATTTTTGTCTATGTCATAATCAGTAGTGGTCAGGGAACATTCTTGAGTTTACTCCGTAATTAATTTCTTGCATGCACATAGATAAGCTATATATGCATCGTTTTGAGTAGGTGTTCTTCTGAAAGCATTTTCAAACCCAAATTATCAGGTAATTAATACTTGAAAAATTGTGCAGAAGATGCATATCTAAAATTAAAGTTATAGAACTGTTTCATATATGTTCTTTTTCTTGTACTTATATTCGGCCATCTATGAACACAAATAGTATAGCTTTTGTATTTGTATATGTACTTGATACCACCCTATTTGCCATAAAGATCCAACTGTCCAGTAATTCGGTTTATTGAAAAAAGATTTGGTATACTTGAACAGTTGAACCATCACTACTATTATTAATCTAACATAAACATATGTATGCATCTCCTCGTGATAAATGCTTAGACTAATTAATTTGGTAAGGTCAGATAATAATTTGTCAAATTAATTTGGTAAGGTCAGATAATAATTTGTCAAATACACTAATCTTGATTATACATAAATTGTATCAATATTTATATGTTTCATTTATCAGTGTCTCTATGTTTTTCTCTATGTTAGGTCTAGTTTCTTTAGCCAGTAAATTCGTACATAATAATATACCCAGTTGTCTCTATGTGGCTGATGATCAGTAGGGGAACTTTGACGTTAATCAGTGTTTATACATGTTTTTTTTGAGTTGGATAAAACTATTATTTTGAAGAGTTGGGAGCAAACAGTATAACTGTACTTGTACAGGGTTTGGCAGAGATCTAGGACAGAAAAGTACATTACTTTAACTAAAACTAGGGCATTAATTGATCACTGATATTTGCAGTGGACTGTATATAAAAGCAGAGAAGTGACTACTCATTGGTATGCCGTGGTATGCCTGAGATTTTGGTAATCATGATTCACCAGCTAGTTGCTTGTTTTTTTAATATCAAAATGTTAATAAACTAACCCTTTTGAAACTTCTCAACAGCAGAAAAAGATCTAGCATGGAAAATCTTGACATGTATTCACTGGACAAGAAAACATAAGGGTTAGATATACCAACAATTTCATTAAATAATAAGGTTTTGGATTTGTTTTTGTTTTCCAATTCGTGCCTTCATCTCCCGTACAATCTTTTTCCCTATCTGAAATCTTAGTCTTATCTCTTTTCTTGTGATGGTCAAATCCACACCATGCATCAGTGCTACCTATGAGCACTGTTGTCACAGGCCTTCGTATCTGATAAGGCCTTTGAACTCCAAATTCATGTTCCCCAAAGTCAAGCTTGAGATCGGAACAAGAGTTTCCCAAAACCGTAGCAATGGTGACAGAGAATCCATTTCTTGACTTTCTATTAATAGGTATAAGTGGCAGTGTGGGGGTGGGAAGGGGTGGTTTTTACCATGGGGTTCATGGTAGGGCTAAGGTTTCGTATGATAAATCAAATTAAAATAAATTATTTTAAAAAATAAATTCAATTGTTATTAGTTCGTTTCTTAAAAATTGAATGGTTCTTAAATAAAATTATCCAGAATAAATTAAATTATAATTTATGGGATTGAAAAAACATACTTTAAAATAAAATGTTTATAGATAAATATTTAAGTAATTAAAATAATTTAAACAATTTACAAAAAATTAATTTGGTTCAATATATTCATTATGACAAAAGTCATTTTAATTCATTTATGTTATTATTATTATTATATAACTTAGCATAATTTTATTGAACATTTTTGGAGTTAAATTTAATTTTATAATGATTTAATTCATGAATTTCGTTCATCTATAGTCATAATGACATTGTGGTTAATAGGGTGATTAGGGGGAGGAAAATATAACTAAACTTAATTCCCTTAAATAAGATTTCGTGTTCAAATGGTGTCAATTAAAAAAAAAATGTAGTTTAGAGAAGAGATTTCATCATAAATGCTGAAATGAATGCTTCACATTAATAATATGATTAAAAAAATATTAAAAATTAAAACAACTGAGAGAATGTGTATTGAAACATGAGACGTAACTTATTAAATGTTCATTTAACTAATTTAAATTGATTAAATTTAGAGATTGTACTTGAATTTTTTAATTAAAATAATTTTTTATTTATTTAAAAACTAACGAATAGATAAAAGAGAATAGTTATTTAATAAAACTAACTTTATTAATAATATATATACATTGAAAACTTAAGAATGTGACTTTTTTTAATGTGTTGTAGACAACACTAATTAGTACATTCAAAACCTTAAATTATTCTTATTTTTAGGATTATTGCTTTTAAACGTACATGGCTCTAAATCGACAAAATCTAGAAACAGCACTGAAGTATTTATTATTTTGTTAAAACAAGTTTCAATATATTAAATATTTTTTAATACTGGGTTATTATATTGCAATGTGAAATTTCTAATTTTAATTAAAAATATCCAAAATATTAATATTTAACCTTTGATTAAAGTGAGATAGTGGTAATGGATAATGATTTTTATTAAGTGAATATTATTTAAATTATTTGCCAAAACATTGTTTAACTCCATATAATTAAGTTCGAGTGGGTGATCTTTGCATTTAGTCTCTTAGAATTTGGAGGACGTGAAGGAAATCAAGAGAATAAAAGAGAACAATAAAAGAAGAGAATAAGCGAGAAATGAGAGAAAATGTGATTATTTGGTTGAAGTTAAATAGAATGAAGAAAAAAATGGATAAAAGTGAATGAAAAGTTACAATCACATGATGGAAGAAAGCATAAGGAAAGAAGAAAGCGAAGAAGAAAAGATGTTACGAACTATTATTCATGAATACAAAATTAGAAGAGACTTAGAAGCTTAACACACGCATGTTAGCTGTATAACAGACGTTGTATCAATGTTTTATCAAATATTATAGGTTTTTTTTTAACAGCGAATCAAATACTATAGGGTAATTTAACACTTCAAGAAAAAATTGCAGATAAGCTAAGTATTTTAATACACTCACCTGCTTAAATATATCCCACGTGTGCGTCTAGCACGAGTCAATGACAAGATAACACAGGTTAGCTCCACATAATTCCTAAAAAAAAATATTATATTTCAATGTTATTAAAATAAAACAATAATAATAATATTAAATAAAGAGAAGATGCTTAAGTATTATATTATTTTAGTAGTTTAAAAAAATATCTTTTTATAATTCTTATTCATGAAATATTTAAATTTAACATATTTAGTTGATTTAGAAGTTAATCTTATATTTATTTAATTTATTTAAATTTTATTGTGAATGATAGACTCATATAATATAACAAAAATATAAAACATCAAAACAAATTATTATAACAATATTTACATGTATATTTTTTAAGACTTTACTTAAACATTATTTTGGGTGGACCAGACAAAATTAACTTGTTTGTAATTTTTATAGGAATATATGTGTCTCAATATGTGTTTTGTAAACTAAAATAGACAAAGTTATCCCATTTATTACTTTAATAAGAGATAACACATAATACTTGAAGTGATATGATAGGAAATGACCTAATTATATACTTCTCTTACATAGAACATTTTCCATATCTTTAGTTTGATATCTATAACTTGTCTTTAGTTGGTCACCCAAAGTAACAACACTAGTTGAAGTCATATAATCAAAATATCTTCTTATATCCTACTTTTTTCACGCTTCTCTCTCTTTTTTTTTCTCTAAAGCAAAATATATGGTTTTCCACTTTCAAACACCTACTATATTTAATTATTCTCCTTCAGAAATGTTTTGTAATCTGAATAAGGCATGATCTATGTAAGTGCAAGTGATGCCATGGTGCATAATCAGTTTTGGTGAGCTATAAAACCATGTTGTGGTTAGCTTGCACAAAGTTAGTGCTGTCCATTATATACAAAGAGGATTTTGTAATGGTTCTTGGATTAATGTTGAATCCTCAATGTAAAAAGGTTCTTTTTTTTTAATCATATTTAGAATTAATTAAAAAACAATTTTTACGTCAATTTAATTTATAACCTTTAAAAAAGTGACTTTTATAAATCAGTTCATGTTAAACGATCTTGAGTGTTGATAAGGTCGCATAGGACCCCAATTTTAGAATAATATCAAATTTTGTACATAGTTTCGAATATAATTAAAACTATATGGAATATTAGTATTCAAATTTCCAATTAAAATTTATTTTATTTTAGAATAAATAAATTAATCACTCATAATCTTATGAAAGTCAGAAAATGCATAAGTGATGGTGCATGAAATTATTCACATGAGCTTATGAACATAGAGGAAAGTCTGAATCTCCCTAACTTCTTTTTTCAATGGTAACATAACAAAAATAATGTAGTTTCTTCTTGGATCTCTTATCCCTCTAAAATCTTAAACTTTCATAATTTATTTTACTCTTATCTCTTTAATCTCTTTGTTGCTTCAATTTAGATAACTTGGAACCACTATAACGCAGAAGTCGTATGTTCTTAGCAATTGTGTTTAGTTAGTGGATGTTAATTACTGGATGTTATGCAAGAATGTTATAGTGCTTATTATGTTAATTATTGGATGTTAATTATATAAATAGTGATTTTTTTTAATAAAGGCACTTTTAAGACTAGAGTTATTTCGTTCGTTTAATTGGAAGTTTAATCAAATATGCACTTTAAGCAAATTTTTCATATATTAAAATTTAATAACTGTTATTATCAAAATTTTGACTTGACAGTTTTCTTAGAACAGACATTACTATATAAACTTGAGAAGAAATAAATTACTCCAGAAAAGAGCTTTCTTATCTACACATTTTATTTTATTTTTCTTTGATCATTAAGTGCGAATTATTTATTAACAACAATTAAAATAAGGAAAATGGTGCATATGAGACATGTGCATGTATGTGTTTTTAAAAATATTTTTGATTATAAAATATCATCTTATTTTTTCCCAAAAGTTTCTAAAAATAATAAAAGGTATTTTTTTATCGTAAACTCTTATTAAATAAGAAATAAAATGAATATAAGTGTGATACTCGTGTAATTAAAAATAAAAAAAGAAATATAAAAGTCATAGAATAAAAGATGAAAATTACATTATTTGTGTGAAACATGTTATGAGTGTCATAATTTTGCTTGGAAGATGAAAAATGGATTACACAGAATGCAGAAGATCGAGTCAACTAGCATATCTGAAATACATTTATGATCAGCAGTTTCACTTTGAGTAAAACCAATCTTCTTTACTTTACCATCACATCATTGTTTTATTCATCCTCAGAAAAAAGAAAGATAAAAAGGGTTGATTTAGTTTTTTATGTTATTGAATTAATCTGTTTTTGTGAAGCAAGGATCCAATAATTCCATGGACAATTCACTGCGATGATCTGATTCTGAGTTTGAGTCAGTGACGTGCACGCGTGGCTGGGTGAGAAAGAGACAAAGAGACAGACTCACGCATCTACAAAAATGATACAAATCAACAGGGAAACTCAGACATTGGCACTGTTACTGTTTAACATCTATCATATTGCACCTGTATAACCTAATCCAAAATTACATAAAATATGAAACAAAATTTCCCTTATATTTTTAATCAATATTTTATTCATTGTTATTTTTTATAATCAATGAAAATTCAGGTATATGTATAAGAGAAAGGGTATACTACACAAGAATACGAGTATACGTTTTGTTTTAGGTCAGTATATGAAGACAAATACTGGTATAACCAAAGCTTAAAGTAAATTAAGTTTTAATAATAGTTAATGAAGGTTATCAATGATTAATTTTCATAATTTCTTTTTCTTAAACTTCTATTGTAATGACTTGTTTAGAGTTGAAAGAATTTGAAATAACACAGTGAATTTTCATAATTCTGTATATTCACAATATCTCTATTCTATCTCCCATTTTCTCCCAATTTATGTTTGAATGGATAAAAAAATACTATCAATGTTTAGTTGTTTGTGCTAAACATATATTTCATAATTTAAAATTTTATTTCAATCAAAATATTAAATTATACCCAAAGAACCTGGAACAAAAAGAAATTTAGATTGTTTTATCTAAACCGGATATTTTCAAGAAAAAGAACTTAATTAAAATAATTAAATTTCTTATACTTTTTAAATTATATTTGAAATTTTAACAAATCATTAAATATTGAGTAAATTAAATTTCGGTTCAAACACTTTTTTCCTCAGATCATTTTATTTTTTAACGCCTAACTTTAAATTTACTTTTTTTTTCAGAAATTCATTCTTTTCCTGTCCATTAACGACGTAGGAAAGCAAATATGTAACAAAAAATACTACAATTTATGATGATTTTTTTTTTTTCAGAATTTAATTTTATGACTTAACTTAAATACAATTTATGCAGTAAGAAAGCTCCGGAAATTGTGACAATGTTACATGCTCATTGCCTTTAACATGGTTAACAAAGAAAGATAAAAAATAACATTTTCAAACTTTAGAAAATAAAAAAAATAATTTAAAAATATCCAAAATTAAGAAAAAAATATTAGTTTAACCTTATATTTTATTAAATTCGTGATTTTGAACTCTAATTTTTTCGGCCCTCAACTTTTAATCATCTTTTAATTTTAGTTCTAAAACTATTTTAAAAAAAATTGATCTTTAAATTTTAATTACCGGTAACTTTGTTCAATTTTAAGAAAGTTATTATATTTCATGATGTTGCTACTACAATCCAAGTAATAAGTATAATATGATTTTCTAATTTCATTGTATCATGCCTAAAACAACAAATTACGGATAATTAATTAAAAGATGAAAATCATATATTTTTGTAAAATATTGAGAACAAAATTCCAAATGGGCTAAACATATACAAATGTTAAAATTTAATAGAAATTAAGGCATCCAAATTTGAATTGTAAAGAACAAAATGGAGGGCAACAAAGTAAATGTAATGATGAACTAACAGGGAAACTGAGGAAGAGTTTAAAGTGTGGCAGCAGACATCACATGAAGCTGACATTACATGACAGCACCACAATTGTCTTCTCTTCTGCTGTTTTCTAAATTCATGTGTTCATGCAGTGTCTCACCAATCTTCTTCTCCTTCAAAGGCTTTTAAGGATTCACTTGAATCACTCTTTCTTGCTTTGTGTTGTCAATTTCTCACCACACAACAAACACAGTTCCATTCCTCTCATGTTATGTATTTATGGCAATAACATGGTTCTCAGAACAAAAGGGTCACCATATCATATGTTTGATCACTCATATAAGGAGATTAAAGTTTAAGTTAATTTTTATCATTGAAGAACACATGCATTCTTCCTTGAAATTTTGATAAAGGATTTTAGAAAAGATTCAGTACCAATAAGTTATAAATAAGTTTTTAATGTTTAAAATACACACAAAAATAAATATTTCATGATATTTATTCTTAAGGATCAATAATAAGTAATAATATTTTTTTTTTTTGAAAAATAACGAGCTTCTTATATAGAGACTGAAAAAATATTTTGCATTATTTATTTTAGAGGAAAAATTAAAATAATATTTAAATATCATTTAAAAAAATTATTTTTCATTAAAATACTATGAACCGGTTTTTTTCAGTTTTTACAAACTCAACAATTTTCACAATTTCGGAGTAATTTTATGGTGAAATGCATTAGATACTAAATTGGTTTTTGGATTGAACAGGTGATTCCAGATCCAGTTCTTGTAATTTTGGTAAAGGCAACGGAAAATAAAAGTAAAGAATTTTTATTTTGAATTTTTTGTTTTTGGAATATTATAACATTTTATATTCATGACGAGGAAATCATAGCTCCATATATAGTAAAAAAGAGAAACGTAGTGTCTTAGATCATATAGTTGTATATCCAGTTTACACTTCAGATTATTGGTTGATTATGCTTTTAAAATTATTAGCAATGTCTTATACTCATAATTATTATAACAAATAAAAGATTCGTCTAATAATATTTCTTTGAGCATAGTATGATGTTTTCAACAAGTTCAAAATGTTGAAGGGTTTAAGCTCAAAAGCAAATGTATAATCTTGATAAAGGTATAAAATACTTGAATTATCTATTAGAGAATTAATGTAAATAAAAATAATACTTTACTATAACATTAAAGGCTTTGAAAAAAAATATAAGACATTCTACTAAGTCAACCTTTATTTATTTATTTTCTTATGGAAAGTGTGTCAAAACTTGAAAAAAACGAAAGAAAAAGAATACATAAAACCTGTAAAAGCTGTGAAAAAAAAAATACTTTTACTGTTAGAGAATTAATGAAATTCGGTGGGTTAATCATGGATTAACATACTATAAATCATTAATGTAATGATTTCAATGGTAGGGACAAATTATAAAAACCTTGATACGTTTCTACTTTTTTTTTTTTAATTTAGCTTATCGAGTAATAATCTCATAAGTTAACTTTAAAATTCAAAAAGTTCTTAAAACACGAAGCAAATTCAATATCTTTTACTCCAACATTATAATATGGTAGACCTTCATAATGGGAATAATGATTATTGTTGATTAGTTGCCTTTAAAATCTTTATTTATAACTTCTAATTATTGTGGGATTTTTTTTCGAAAATTCAACGTTAAAATAAATTGTAAACTTATTTATATATTTTTTTTTATAAATACTTATATGAGAGGGAAATGGGAAGGAACTGTTTTTTCATAAACTAAAATTACACATTAGCTAATTTGTATAATTCTTATATTGACTTTTTTTTTAAAATATTTTTAATTTATCTATAACATCAATTTCTCCAACTTAAAAGTATGCTGAATTAATCTTAAAGCATTAATTTTTCAAGAATTCCCCCCACAAACATCTTTAGAAAAATAAATTATAAGAATTTGTCTATAACATTGTACAAACTTTCAAAATATAATTTTGTCTTAATTATTGAAAACATTGTACAAACTTTCATACTAACTTCAAAATATAATTTTTACTTGGTACATAATTTTAACTTATAAAAGAAATTGATTTAACTTTTATTTCTTCTTATTTTTCTTTTCCAAGTTATGTAATCCCAGATATTTAAGCGACCAAGTACACTTTTGATATGTTTCTTCTTTTAAGAGACTAATACAATTTACCTTAACACTTTTACTAGGCATAATGCAAAAGTGTAAGAATAAAGTGGATCATAACATGAGCCCAATGGAATCCTCACTCAAATTTTGTGAATTTAATTTAACTAGATTAAACTCTCACACATCAAATTGTTCGATTTGAAAGACAACATAACTTTCTCAGAATCAAAAGCAGAAAACAAAAATAACTATAATTAGAACAAAGTGAAAGAAGTGTTACATCTAAATAAAAGATGAATCTGATATGATAACTCTTATCCATGCTTCATTTTTTCAGATTTTACAATAAAGGGGTATGGATAGAATAGAAGTTGCCAATTAGAATTTCTTAACATTCTTCAAAACACTAACAATGTAAGAGTCAATGCATCACCAAAACAAATAAATAAATAAAATTAACTAAGATGCATACGTTTGTTTATTTCTGATATTCAAGCACAGATAACAGAATAGACCACAAAAATTATATTAAAAAGGATAGGAAAACAACTACTTTCTATTCATAATTGCTAGGCTGAAAGCAAAATCATATACAAAATGAGTGCTCTCAAGACATCTACACAACATGGTCGTGGGAACATTGGAGCAGTGAGCAAATTAACGTTACAAATTACTCGTATGTTTTATAAAAACAGTTTCTACCTGGAAAACACTTAGATCAAGTTACTTTAGATGATTGCCCAAAACTTTTTTCTACAAATTAGAACAGTTTCCATTTTCTTTTCTTTGTTCTCTAACAATTTTAATTCCACATCCCACAGGAATTTTGGGGCTAACTCTTTGATTCTTGAGGTAATATCTTCCTCATCCCTAATGATAACAAATCCCTGCATATAATACGTAGCACTGAGTAATTAGGAATAAAAGAAAATGAAAGTATGGACAAAATAATTTATTCTAGTGTAGTGGAGGTGGAACTCCTAATATTGTCACTCTCTTTAAGCACCTTGATCCAACCAATAGAGAGATCTTTTCACAGTCAACTCTCAATAAAAGCACCAAATGAAAAGACAGCACAACTGGAGAACTCAACCCAAAAAACTGGTCCATTAGGTAAGAGAGTCTCAAGACTTAAAAGTATTGAAAAATTATATTTTGACAACTGGGCACCACTTGACAACTAGTGAGAGACACCCTTTTAATAGTAAAAGTACATGAGAATGGGTTCTGAGTAAAGAAAAAGTACCACAATAATTTTTTTCAATTAAAAAATTGCAGTTGTAAAGAGGTTTTGGGTGCCAATATCTCAGTTCCCTGAAGTATTATATCAAGTAGTTTATTCTACTTATTGTGGGACTACTAACACTTCAAAACACATTTGGACACTTGTATAAGCATTAACATCAGATTTGACAAAAATTATGCATTCCATGAATTTTTACTTTGGTCTCATATATCCATATAACCATGAAAAAGACAGTTCTTATAAATGTGATTACCAGTGGCCGTATAAGTCGGTCCATCTCCAGCATGATGTCCTCCAATAAACAACCTTCCCCTTTTGTTTTGTAGTGGGAGAAGAGATAATTGGCATGCAAAAGATCATAAGTCCGAGGGTAACTTGAAAATGGTTCACACCTAATGTTTCAGAATCCATGTTAGCTGCAGTCAACTAATAATGCCTAAACACAGGTGTTTAGAAAGCATTGGCTATTTGGGATATCAAAAGCAAAGTCTTACCACTCATGAAAAGTTCCAACCAATCCTCTATCATAAATTCCAGATAAGGTGTTCTTCATGCTTGCAGGAACTACATTCATTACCCAAACAGGAAACTTATTTAGAGCAACAGCAAATCCACCACAATAGGCATTCATATCCATAACATTGCGAATTTCTGCCTCCTTCACATTCATCAGTCTCCAATAATGATCAATTTGTTCTTTCCAGAAGAGAGTATCTGATGTAAATTCATCCTGATTTATACCTGTTGTTCAAAAGGTTAAAGGGTTATCAGACTGAAAGAGGCTATTGAGTGCACCATAGAAATGCTTGCTTTAACATATAATTTCCATTTAAAAGGTAAAACAATAGTAGTCCTTTTGTTTCAAATGTATTAGCCATTAACTATTTCATTCAAAAACAAGGCACGGACCAGAGGTTTTCTATCTACATTATTTTGTTAGAATACTTTCATTTAATTTAGGAAAATGCTCAACTACATGTCTTTTTGATAATATAATAAACTTATTCAGGAAAATATAACGAGCACTCCTTGTCAGGTTGATCCTACACCTCAAATCTATTTTTCTTTTTCTTTTCTTTTTATCATCGTTGCAAGTTAATTATGTTCCGATTGAACTTGAAGTTTCAGAACAGAACTATTCACAGCTTGCGAAAAAACTAACATTAAAATAGTATAACTGATGAAGGTTTCATGACGCAACAAAAATGATGTTAGTAAAGCTAAGTTCTGCTATAATGTCTAATAGCCATTTGAAAATGCATTTTGATAATAATAAATCATATGCATCACGAAGCATGAACATTGAAACCATGTAATTAGCAGGACCTTCATTTAAGGTCATTTGATTAAAATTCTCAGACCAAAATATCTATGCTCTTAGAGTGCACGTGCATGTGTGTGTGAGAGACAGACAGACAGACAAGGAATCACTAGAAGAAAGGTTGGAAAAGTACGAGTTAAGATTAAGGAAGATATTAAATATGGAAAGCAGAAACTAGCTTCTTGCACTAGTATAAAAGAGAGCGGACAGACCTATCATGTTAAGGTTGTTAGAAAACACTGAATGGCGCTCGTGACTTGGAGGAAGCTTGTAAGAATCTGTTTTAGAATTTCTGTCTTGTACACAGTTCTTAAGCTGCACATTCCATGAAGGTTTGGAATCATCAGCAGGGTCACAGGGGGTTATAAGCTTTTGCTCTGCATTGTGCAAAAGGCATGACTGGTTATTTTCTTTAATCCATATTGCAGTCTGAACTTTTCGAGCAATGAGTCTCCAACACATTGCTGTAGTCAAATTCATCAATTTATCCCAAATGATAGGATACTCTTTATCTTTTTTATAAGCCGGGGGAGCTGAATAAACAAAGTACCCATTAAAGCGAAGAAGACGGTTCAACTCTTTCAGTAAAATCCCATCTGCAGAAGACAAAATAAATTCACAATAGAAAAAAAACAGTCAGAATAACATGCATTTTATGAATCACTGGATAAATGAGTTCATGCATCAAACATTAATTGCACTCAGTTTCCACAGGAATTATTATTTAGGAAATATCTTACTCTGCCTATTCCCATCTCACCTAGTCTATTAAGAGACGTGATGCACATGTTTCACAAAATGTAACTATTGTGCAATTGATCAATTTCACTTGAGAAATTCCATCCTATCTCCCTCTCTATACTTCAATGTGGGACTAAAATCTCATACTTTGCAAACAGTTCATACGTCCACCACACTCCACAGCTCTAGCATCCATGTAGACTGATTGTACACTAGTCCTTTGATGCCAAGTGTTATCTAGTTTGGCATCCGTTGGATCAAAAGCAAGGACATGGATGGTGGTCATTGAAAGTATTTCATTTTTTTTAGTAAGCCATTTCAGGTTAAATCGTCTCTTATTCTGCATCTCCATCTCAATTCCTTCAACCTCAATTTTCTCACTGTTAGATCATGACTATTGGGGGTGGTATGCAAAATCTTGGTCTTGTGCTGGTGCATGGGGGAACAACCCTAGTAGTGATGGAAAACATGAAGAGTGATGATAATTTTTGCCAACTTTTCCTGATGATGATAATTTTCTTAATCATGTAGGACTCTACTTTCCTTATTTTATGATGACTCCATTCTGTAGAACGGGGAGCAAACCTCCCAAGAATGATAATCCCATTCTAGCCTCTCAATTATTGACACTTGCAAATCCTTTACCAACTGAAATACTGAAATGTCTTTATACATACACCTCACTCCATCGATGTTATAGGCAAGAAGCAGATCATGTAGAAGGATTGCAAATCAGGCTATATAACCCACATTGAGGTATAGTTAACAACACATAGCATCTTCATTTATTGTATCATCTGCAGAATTAAAGGTAAATCATAAATAATGAAAGCAAATTACCATTTTCATGAAAGTCTATTCTGCACCGTGAACAGTGAATCATTTCAAATGACTCACTAGGATACGGTAATTGTATTGTGGACATGGCGGCGATCATTGCACCAATCCCTCGTTCTAATGCAAATTGAATTTGATTTTCATGACCATCCTTGGGGGCAAAGGACATTGCTCGTATATCCAAGGGAAGAAGATATGCTGAAAAACTAGCCACACCACAGCCAACATCCAGAACTTGAACTACCCCAGCATCTCGCAGATCACCAGCCTCATTGGTAATCATATGTCCTAACCTGCATTCATGAAAATGAAATGGATAACAACTATGTCTTGAACTGTTCAACTAAGAAAATTTCCAAAGGAGCACCAACTGCAGTGAACAAGTCCCAGGAAAAGGTGGCAAAAATTATCATCATGAGAAAGCTGTTGAATTACTCAGTATACAACCACTCATGCTCCTTTATTTTGGAGCATCAACCGTAGTGAATATTACTAAAATTTAATATAAATATTAGAAATTGTTAATTGTTAGAGATATGATTTGATTACACTAAATACAGATATATGATGTGATTTTCTAGGTAAATAATATCTTGTTCCTTATTATTGCAATTTGCATCTCTTATTTATAAATATGAATACTCATGTGTACACAACACACAGAATATATTCCTTCTTGGTTTTCTCTCTTCTCAACAGGGTACCAGAATCATACATCCTCCGTAACTTGTTTTGTCACTAATCCTATAAAAAAAATTATAAATATAATTTTACAACAACTAATAAGGACCAATCCTCTGAATCTGAAGTTGCTAGTGAAGAGGCTGAGGTACACAATGGACAGTCTAAAGGTCCAAGGATGAGCCTCAAAAGGAGTGTTGTGAGTCCTAGCTGGAAGATAGATTTTCAGTAATTTAGAAATGACGTAATAATATTTAGTGGAGGACATCTAACATCCCAAAAATTCAAGGAAGAGAATAAAACAAATTAACCATGATTAGTGGCTCCATCACTAATTAGTTAACCTTAAGCAAAGAAATACATCTGCAAAAATTCTCTTTCTATTGACTACAGTCAAGTCATTAACGGCAAAACTATAATTAGTATAAAAGCAGAGAATTTTAATTAGCAAAATTTTGTATCAAATAGCTTAAAATAATTTAAGAAATGCTGACTGTAACCAAGTGGTTTAGTATCCTAATTAGGCTAATTAAAATTTGTCAAACCTAGCCTAATTTCTCCCCAAAGATCAACTAACCAAGGAGGCACATAATAAGACAAAAGACTTGTCTTCCTTGCCCTAGAATAGAGAGGTGTGCCAGCCCTATCCCAAAAGAACACCAAGTCCTTTATTTCAAAACTGTGAGCAAGGGAAAGGAAATAGATGTGTTAGACATCCTACATCAACTAGAAATAAGGTCAAATTATAATATATAAATGGGGTGTGAACCTTGCCTTATAAATTGGTTTTGTAATGTTGAATTAGGCATAAAACCACTAACTAGAATGATACCAAAGTCTATCCTAACAAAATTTGTTAGGCCTATCAAGCCACCTATAAATATCTAATCTCACCGGCGATGCTTCGTCTCCCTTTTTCGCTTGCCTTTTCTCCATAACCATGATATTGTTTTGATGATGTATGAATGTATTTCAAAATGTGGTTACCGGGTTTGTGTACTGCACCTTCACCAAAAACTTGAGCTTAGCTTTGTATGGATGAAAACTTGAAAAACTTGGCTCACTTGGTGGTTCCAATAAAACACTCCAAGACACAAGGCATTCATGGAGTTTTTGATGGGATATTGAAGGTCTATTAGGAGTATTTAGTTTTTATATGTATAAATGTTAGAGCACTATTATAAAATTGTAAGAGTTATTTTCAATCTATAAAATACCTTTGAATGTATGAAATAAAGTAAGCCAAAAAAGAAGGGGAATTACAGGACAGATGTCAGCAGATTCCTTTTGTTTGTGTAACAGCCTTTCCGTTATAAGAAGGCTTATATTAAATGAAAGATGCAGAAATTTTGTTCAGTCAAATTTTCTTTTTCTCTCATTTATCTAGAGAGTATTCCTTCTCTAGAATCAAGAAAAATCTATTCTGTTACAGGGAATCCCTATTAGCAACATTCAAAGTCATTCCCACAAGGTGGGGTAGTCTAAATAAATCAACAATGCCACTGTGTCTTGTCAAAAACCAATTCATAGAGGCCATTTAAATTTAAAATATGTGTGTGTGCAAGTGTTCAATAATCAATTGGCTGCATTTGTGTTAGTGATTTCACATAATCTAGAAATATAGCTAAAATAGAGTATATAATAGAGTATAAACATCACTTAGTAACCTGACTTTATAAGATTTAGTTAGACCTAAATTCATTTTCTAGGATAGTATCAAAATCCATCTTAACAAGATTTGTTAGGCTTATTATGTTTTCAATGTGGGAAGGCATGCGGGAGATCTTACATTGTCTAGAATAAAATCAAAATACAATAATAGGTGAATGCAATATTCATCGAACAAGTCAATTTTTGTAAGATTGAGTTAGGTCTAAATCTACTTTCTAGGAATTGGTTTCTGCTGTTTTATTAACACATACAGCTTGGGAATATGCTGCAATTTACATATCATAGACTAATTTGTGGTATCATCTGCAATATAAGATCATAAGCCTAAAAGTTTTTCTTGAAAGCATTAGTCATTCAGTTGACTCCTATGACAACATTCTCAAAATGATCACATCCTCATCGGGACATCTAATCCAGGAATTTCAGTCTAATGCTACAAAATTATAATGTTATTTCTTTCACAAGTCTGAAAATTTCAGTGTACAAGAAAACTATTTATCAGAGTTCACAATCATAAGGACAGAAGTTCATGGTTATTCGTGATAGATCATCTTCTGAACTTCAAAAGGTTAAAAATGAGAATTCTTTGTAGATCACAGCACTAGATTCATCAGTAATAAAATGAGATACATATTGACGTTGAGAATTTTTTTATTATAGATTAATACATCATATTTTACTTGTTCTCTCCACATACTCAATATTAGATGGTCAAATATTTCATAATAGTATTAAGATAGATTTGAAATTTATCAAATTACAATACATGTATCTTTATGTTCTCTTCACATAGTATTCCTCAATCTGATTTTAAAAAATTACTCACATGGATTTGTTATACTGGACGAAAAATAAAATCATCACAACCGTCGCCAATGTAACCACAAAATCATCAAACTAACATTTTTCTACAATCAGCATGGTCCTTAGACAAAGAACATAAGGAACTTAAATAAGTCAAGAATAGCTACCTCTCTATGTACTCAGAGGCCCCATGCTTGAAATGGGTACCACCACCAGGAAACCACCATAGCTGATCCTTCTCATGGACCCAATTTTGGCCTCCTTTGACTTCTGCAAGATGTGTGTGATTCACATTGCTTCGCCAAACATAATCCCTGCTAAGAGGCCACTTGATAGGTATTTTATAATCCTTTGGTGGAGGAACCAAACAGAATAAGCGCTTTTCAAGAGGAGGACAGTGCCTCTCCAGTTCTTCTTTTCTAGAAAAATCAAGACTTGGGGCCAAAGTTGCCACATAGGAAACATCATGACAGGGAATATACTCATTGAACGCCAAAGGGCACACATCCACCCCTGTTTCTGGAATTACAAGAGGGGTTCTCCGATAAGTCAGAGCAACTGTGTTACTAAATTTAGCAGTACCTGCAAGAGTTAAAAAAAAACATTTAGTGATCTTTCTCAAAGCATCACTATGAAACATCAAGGATTTAACCTTAACACAAGTTTCCAAATAAGCCACCGACACAAAGTGATATCCCCTACAAAAATGCAATTATCAAGCTGAATGCACATTCAATTCACATAAAGCAGTTTCCTTTGCATATAATAATACACATTTAAAAAAACCATTTGGAGAGGACCCACTTGGATCTGATCGCACCCAAATGATTCTATGTAGAACTAACACACTGCGGTTTAACAGTCATTCACTAGAATGTAACTAATAGAAGATGCTCCAACATTAACAAGGAATTTCCAAACAATCATTTTAAAGAAACCCAGATAGCAAAGCTTCAAAATTTGGCAAAAAGGCTTAGAATATGCATTGAAAAAGCGGTTTCCATAGCTGATTTGAGCTGAAGAGGTTACCGTTAGAGGAGACATTGTTGGAAGAAGAAGAAGAATGAGAAACAAGCTGAGAGACGTAAAGGGGGGCATTGTTGCCAAAAAGGGTGCCAACATAGAAGGACACGATCATCAAAAGCAAAGCAGCCATTATTATCTGCCCAGATTTGGAATCGAAGGCAGAGCCCAATGCAAAACCCCCCATTGTTGTTGTCCCTTCTTCTTCTTCTTCACTCTCTCAGTTGGGTTTCCTTGTAATGCTTGGGAGAATGGAAAATGGTGAATGAATGAAGGAGAGAGAGTGAGAGAGAAAGAGCTTCGTTTTCTTGGAAGCTTCAGATCGGGTGAAATTCTTTGCTTTCTTGGTTTCATTTTATTTGCATTTTTCGGTAATTGTTGTTTAAGGTTTGTTATCTGCATTTAATCATTTATTGTTATGGGGTAACAGTTGCCGCCAGAGAACCACGTGGCTGCAATTTTCAACTCATTTATTTTTGTCGTGTAAAATGTTTCTCACCACATCTAATAATAAAAATAATAGGAAATTATTAAAATTAAAAACTCAAACTGTAATTGTTTTCTATTTTTATGTATGATTTTGACTGTTTAATTTTTGTTCTATAAATGTGGCACACTAAGTGATATATCTCAAAATGGGTAAAAACTAATGTGTTTGTAGAATCATGTTTATGATGATGTATCAAGTTATATATATATATTTTTTGTGTTTTTTTTTATGTTTATCTTTTATCTTATTTCTACTTTAGTTAATTAAATTTTTTTTAATGATATTTAAATGTATGTGGTAAGTTCAGAATTTAGTTGATTGAATAAGATAAATAAACAAGTGTAAAATTTAAAATTGAAAAAAAAAATGAATTTTCTAAATTTGAACAACTAAATCACCAAAAACTATACAGATAAAATTTGTCAATTAAAATATTTGAAAATTAAAATTTAATTTAACCAGATTTTAACTAGTTAGATAACGCAGGGACCTTTCTACTTATTAATATAATTTATAAATGTGTAAAATATTTAAAATAAAATGAATTTTAGTTTTTAAAAAGATAAGAAAAATTATCAATCTACTGTATCCAGGATCGTTATCAGTCTAATCCAGTTCTATAAGGTAAAATTTTGAAATATTAGACGAGTTTTGAAAATTATACACATATATTATATAGTTAATAATATACTACATAATATAATAATATAATTATGATATAACAATCTAATATAATCTAAAAATGACATCATTATATATTATATAATTATAAAGATAAATTGAGCAATGTTCTAAAATAAATATAGCAAAACAGAAAAAAAATAGTATGTTTTTGTATGGAAGGGGTTAAAAACACACCAAAATAAGTGATAAGATGAATCAACTTAAGTTCTCTCATCTAGCTTGCCTCATCTTACTTTTTTTTAGTATTGTATTTTTATATTATATGTATAAAATAAAAAAAAAGTTATTTTATTAAAATAAAAAAAATAAAGACTGTAATTTTTATGTTGTGTTGTTTGAAAGATAAAAATATACAATAAAAATGTAATTTCAATCCTAAATACTTACAAAATTAACTTTAAATTAATAATTGTAATTAAGTCATTTAATATATAAAATTAATGACTCTCTTAGTTCCTCTAACTAGAAGCATTAATTGAATTAATTGAGATATAGTCAGCCTACCATTTGAATGAAGTGGATCACAACTCTCAGTTTATGCTACTAGGCAATTACTTCCTGCACCTTTATTTTTTGAGCATGCATCCTCCATTTTTGAAATTGCACCCTTATGATAGGGTGAAATGGTAAAATTATTCTATTTGTTTCTCTCTCATTACACTACACCACCAAAAATAAAATAATATATTATTGTAATATTTCAAATAATTACAAATCTCTTATCAATGTTTAATTTTTAAATACTTTCATCTCCACCAGTTACCTATTTCTTCAATTTTTGCGAGATAAAATGGTAGACATTCTCTAAATATCTACTACAGTTGTGAAAGGAAATTAATATATGAAAAAAAAATCAACAATTTAAACTTTAAAATTAATTTTAAACAGAAAGTGTGAATTTTTTATGTAACCAAAATATCATGATGTGGTTAATGATTTCATCTGGTGTTACAGTTTTTTATGAACAATTGACATAGTAAACAGTAACTCACAATTTCCTAACACCTAAAAATAATATTATTTTATTTAGATATTATATTTTATTGTAAATAGTAACTGTAATATGATTATGTTATGTCAGTTTTGATGTTAAATCATATTTATCTTCTTATTATTATACTTAAAGTTGAGGATTGATGGGGTTCGCCACACCCACATAAACTATACAAACATTGTTCTTATAGTTTACATTTAAATAAATTTTAATTTTTTCAAACAAAATTGGGACCTACAAATATACATTTAAGTATCTGATAAAAAATAATAAATAATAATTACAATCATAGGAGAGAAATCCATCCTACATGGCAACTAGTGTGGTGATTAGTCACAAAAATTAAATTTCAATTATTCACTAAATATAATATAATTACAATCTACAATATAATAGAATAAATAAGTTAAACAATTAATGAAAAGCCTGAATTTAACAAAAATACAACACCTTCTCTGTTTTTTTTTCCTCAAAATCAAACATAACAACAAAGTAAAACCTACAAACAATTACAAATTCACATTATATAATCAATCTTAAGTCCAAATTAGATCTCAATATCAACATTCAACTTGCTATGTTAAACAAACATTAATATTCACTAAGTCTTAAAGAAAATATAAGTAAAATTCTCATATTATTTTCTACAATATGTCAAAAAATTAGAAGAAAATGAAGGATAAATTTAATGTTATCCTAAATGTTAAAATGGCTCCACACAACCAATCATACCTTCTAATAATGTAATATAATTTTGTTCACTAAATCAATTGATTATTTAAAACAATATTAACTTGTTCTCACAATTTATGACTAGCTCAGCAACATCTTTTTAGCTTTACTATTTATTGCTAATAACAAAAGCCTCATTATCCATTTGCTTGGTTAAGTATTTTGTTATTGAACAAAATTTAAAAAGTTAGAAGATAAAAAATGCTATTGAAACTCATTTGTAATTATTGATGTGAAATAATATTTTGTATGAAGATTGACTAGATTATAATGTGAGTGACAATGAATGTAATAAAAAACCAGCTAATCCATGGGACTATCTTCTTATACCAAAGGAGCTAGTTGATGAAGAACACCCCTTGTGTTATAAACCTTTCCATCAATACCTTCATTTTTTTTTACAAAGAGAAAATCCAATAACACAATGCTATACATGTTTCCATTCTTTTCTTATATATGAATTTTAAGAAGTAGTTTTGCATAAAATTTTTATTTTGTAAGGATTCTCAGTCTAAAAAACGTGATAGACTTCCTTATGCACGATTAAATAAGAGTATGGTTGGACATATTTTTTTATAAAAAAATTAGAAAAGATCAGAAAAAAAATTCTGTATAAATTAAAACAATTTTGTACTTATTGAAATGTTTTCTTAAAAAAAAAATATTGAAATGTTTATTTTCTGTTTGGGTTATTTACACTATTCATAGCAAGAGTTAACTTGATAATTTCTTTTTACATTTTAATTTTTTGTTTGAAAAAATCCTCAATTATTTACGAGTTTAAAAATATTATATGAGATGAAAATATTATGGAATAGATAATCTATTTTTTTTTAAATATGATAACAACATTTATAAATGTAATTAAGATAGGATAATTTAGAATATATTTTTAGATTCAAAAATATATTTTGAATGATAGAGTCTGAATTATATTTCTAAATATATGAATTATATAATTTATAATATATATATATATATATATATATATATATATATATTATATAAATTATAATATATATATATATATATATATATATATATATATATATATTTAAGGATTACGTAATCTTAAAATATATTTTTATAATTAATAATCCACAAACATATTTCTAGATTATAAAATACAGTACATATTTGTAGATTTACATAATTTAAAATATATTTCTAAATTTAAAAATATATCACAAATTAGACATTTAAAATATTTTTGTTATATTAGATAATCCAAAAATATAAAACATAACCCAATGCTGAATACTGACCTATAGATACATGTATATGCATTAGTTCTTGATGGTTCTGGAGTCTTCCTATAGAAGCTTGGGAAAATGTGTTTGGAAAGAACTCCTTCCGATAATTCATTCAAACGTAGAAGGAAGTAATGAGTAATGAGACATCATCAAATGGAAACTAAGACAAGACAAAAAGTTTGCACTGTCAGCAACATTGAAATTTCACACTAAAAACCTTCTTCTTTTGTATCATTATCAAATGTATTACACATTTTCTTAATTACAATAAATGCATAACATCATCCTAAAAGATGATCCAAAAATAATAATTTGAATAACTTAATTTGTTCTGTAAAATAATATTTATAAAGGATAGTTATTCAGACCAAGTTCATGGACTTAATGAATAAAAATTCCTTTTTAATATAATTACAATCAATTTTTAAGGTTTGTCATATTATTTTAAAATATAATATTTTTTATATTTTTTAAAATTGTATATTAAAACATATCCATATGAAATTGTCGTAGGCAAGTTAGGCTTTCATAAATTATCCGTTGGCCGTTGAGATCTATGCTTACACTCTACAAAATTAGTTTTACCACCTATGTGGTTCGCTTACAGGATGACAACACGTGTTTATTTTTTATAATAAAATGAGATAAAATATTAAAAATGTGATATAAATAATGCAACTTTATTTTCTATTCACGTAAGTGTAAATAATACACGTTTTTTATTGATGTGGGAAAACAGTTAGCAAGAAAAGTGGGCAACATTAGTTGTAGTGTTGAAATTCAAAGGTAACAGCCATGCCACAGCGCACTTTTCTGACTGGCTCCGGCATCACCAAAACGACAACTTTATCTTCACCTCGCAAATTCCAATGACCCTTTTCCTTCATTTTCATTTGTTCAACTTCTAGATCATAGTTATCGTGTTTGTAAACTACAGCTTCTCTTCTCGCTAAGCCTTTCCATCTTTTCTTGGCTTAGCGGGAACATTTCTTTATTTCAAGGATTGTTACAATTTCCTTTCATTTCATTCCCTTACTTTCACCCTTTTTTTTCTTTCTGCAATCATACTTTACCACCTTTGTTTTCACCCCTTTTTCTGTATCCAATCTGTGATCCCTGTTCCGCTTCCCGAGAATCGTCCCCCTGGAATCCAAGATTTGATTCAAAACCTTCCCTACTCTAATTATATCAGTAAAAGTTGTGCTCTTTTGCCTCTTGTTTTTGTTCAGTATCGCTGATGAAATCATCTTCAAATCTATCTGTTTACACAGTGCACTTTTGTTGATATCACCCTTTGACTGGTTCCTTGTTAATTTCATCCATTTATGCACTATTTGGGGGTTTTATACAAAATCAATTCCTTTATACGCTTTTCTCCTCAGGTCTACCAGACGTTCCAATTGTAAAAGCCTTGCCTTTCAGATTTTACTCTTTGATGGTATCATAAAAGGGCCAGCTTGTACCATCTAAACTCTTTTAGAGTACATGATCTCTTAAGGGTTTTGGCTTTTGAGAAGAAAAGTATTTACTTTCATCCTTTTTGGTATAAGGATGGATCATATAAGTAACGAGGCTAGTGTTGACCCTTTTGCGATTGGCCCTTCCAGCATTCTTGGAAGGACTATTGCTTTCAGGGTTCTCTTCTGCAAGTCTATGTTAAAATTGAGGAATCAGATACTTTTTGTGTTGTTGGATATCTTCCGTAGTTTTAGGTTATTTTGGGGACCCATTGTCTCATGGCTGCACCCAAGAAATCCGCAGGGGATATTGGCAATGATGACAATAGTTGCTTTCTTGTTGAAACGGTATGCCAATGTGAAGGTGAGGGCTGAGATGGTATACAGGCGCAAATTTTGGAGGAATATGATGAGATCTGCATTGACCTATGAGGAGTGGGCTCATGCAGCCAAAATGCTTGATAGAGAGACACCAAAGATGAATGAATCAGACCTTTATGATGTGGAGCTGGTGAGTAACAAGCTTGAAGAGCTTCGCCATCGCAGGCAAGAGGGGTCTCTTAGGGATATAATATTTTGTATGCGTGCTGATCTTGTTAGAAATCTGGGTAATATGTGTAACCCTGAACTCCACAAAGGTAGGCTTCAGATGCCAAGACTGATCAAGGAGTATATTGACGAGGTATCAACTCAGTTGAGAATGGTTTGCGACTCTGATTCTGAGGAGCTTGCTTTGGAAGAAAAGCTTTCTTTCATGCATGAAACTAGACATGCATTTGGGAGGACTGCTTTGCTGTTAAGTGGGGGTGCTTCCCTTGGAGCTTTTCATGTTGGAGTGGTTAAAACACTGGTAGAACATAAACTTCTGCCGAGGATAATTGCTGGTTCAAGTGTAGGATCCATTATGTGCTCCATTGTAGCCACTAGGTCTTGGCCTGAGCTTCAAAGCTTCTTTGAGGATTCATTGCACTCATTACAGTTTTTTGATCAATTAGGTGGGATTTTTACAGTTGTGAAGAGGGTCACAACATATGGTGCAGTTCACGAGATCAGACAGTTGCAAATGATGCTGAGGACTCTAACAAGCAATCTTACATTTCAAGAAGCATATGATATGACGGGTCGAGTTCTTGGGATTACAGTTTGTTCCCCAAGAAAGCATGAACCACCTAGATGTCTTAACTACTTGACTTCACCTCATGTTGTTATATGGAGTGCAGTCACTGCTTCTTGTGCCTTCCCTGGCCTTTTTGAGGCTCAGGAATTGATGGCAAAGGATAGAAGTGGAGAGATTGTTCCTTACCATCCTCCATTTAATTTGGGCCCTGAAAAGGGTTCCACTCCAGTGCGCCGATGGAGGGATGGTAGCTTGGAGATTGATTTACCTATGATGCAGCTGAAAGAGCTGTTCAACGTCAACCATTTTATAGTTAGTCAGGCCAATCCTCATATTGCACCGTTATTGAGATTGAAAGAATTTATACGGGCTTATGGAGGTAATTTTGCAGCAAAGGTATGTTCATGGCCCCGAACCTTTATGAATGACATAATACATGCATGTTGATGTGTCGGTTTATTTTGTTTGTTGAATGAACTTTTCACTTCTACATTTTCCATTAACCCGGTCTCTGTTCCTAACTGAAATATAACAACTTGGATAAAACATTATGACATATGTTGACTGTTATAGCTGATGGAGGGGAGTGAATGGTTGGCTTGTTATTGTTGTTGTACTGATCAATGTTGAAATATTGGTAAATATTCTTAGGAATATGTTACCATTTGTTTACAAACTTACCTTAGGCATAATTTCCAATCTGAATATTCACTTGCATATAGGGAGTTCAGGGTTACACATATTACCAAGATTTCTAACAAGATCTGCACGCATACAAAATATTATACCCCTAAGAGACCCCTCTTGCCTGCGATGGCGAAGCTCTTCAAGCTTGTTACTCACCAGTTCCACATCATAAAGGTCTGATTCATTCATCTTTGGTGCCTCTCTATCAATCATTTTGGCTGCATGAGCCCACTCCTCATAGGTCAATGCAGATCTCATCATATTTCTCCAAAATTTGCGCCTATATACCATCTCAGCCCTCACCTTCACATTGGCATACCGTTTCAACAAGAAAGCAATTATTGCCATCATTGCCAATATCCCCTGCGGATTTCTTGGGTGCAACCATGAGACAATGGGTCCCCAAAATAACCTAAAACTATGAAAGATAGACTTGCAGAAGAGAACCCTGAAAGCAATAGTCCTTCCAAGAATGCTGGAAGGACCAATCGCAAAAGGGTCAACACTAGCCTCGTTACTTATAAGATCCATCACCAAAAAGGATGAAAGTAACACTTTTCTTCTCAAAAGCCAAAACCCTTAAGAGATCATGTACTATAAACATTTAGTAAATTCAATTTGGAAAAATATGTTCATAGGCTCGAACCTTTATGAATGATAATACATACTGATGTGTCGGTTTATTTTGTTTGTTAAATGAGCTTTTCAGTTCTACATTTTCCATTAACTTGGTCTCTATTCCTAACTGAAATATAACAACTTAGATAGCTGATGGAGGGGAGTGAATGGTTGGTTGGCTTGTTGTTGTTGTTTTACTGATCAATGTTGAAATATTGATAAACATTCTTAGGAATATGTTAACATTTGTTTACAAACTTACCGTAGGCATAACTTCCAATCTGAATATTCACTGGCATATGCGGAATTCTTAAGTTCAAATTATGTTGTGTAATTTTTATGAACCCTCCTCCCCAACTTGACTGGAAAATGTATATCTCACCAGTTTTTGCAAAAAGGCATCATACTTGTTTTTCCCATTGGATCTTCAGTATGCAGCTGCACCACTATTCTGAGTATGCAAAACTATACTAATCCAATATGGTTTTCAATTCTGTAGCTTGCTCAGCTAGTGGAGATGGAGGTGAAACATAGATGTAATCAAGTACTGGAGCTCGGCTTTCCATTAGGTGGACTCGCCAAACTGTTTGCTCAAGACTGGGAGGGTGATGTAACAGTTGTTATGCCTGCAACTCTGTCTCAGGTATGTGCTCAAGAACAATTGAATACACTATGCTTTATTTGAAGAAAAAGAAATATCAAGTGTTATTGAAAATGGTTCAGGAGTTTATTTACATAATTTAATGGAGATGATTCATTTGAATAGTGATTAACTTGTGTTGTTTTTGTTTTCTCTCATCCTACTCCAGTACTTAAAAATCATACAGAACCCTTCTTACGTAGAACTTCAAAAGGCAGCTAACCAAGGGAGAAGAGGCACTTGGGAGAAGCTTTCTGCCATAAAAGCAAACTGTGGAATTGAGCTTGCTCTTGATGAGTCTGTTGCAATTCTCAATCACATGAGACGTCTCAAAAGAAGTGCCGAGAGAGCTGCTGCTGCTGCTGCTGCTTCTTCTCATGGTCTGCCCACTATAGTCAAATTCAGTGGTTCAAGAAGAATTCCCTCGTGGAATGTCATTGCTCGAGAGAATTCTACAGGGTCCCTAGAAGACCTTCATGCAGATGCTGCTTCCTCATTGCATCAAGGTGTTAATAGTCCTAGTGGAACCACCACTGGCAAAAATTGGAAGTCCCATCGTAACATGCATGAGGCAAGTGACAGTGAATCTGAAAGTGCTGACTTGAATTCTTGGACCAGATCCGGTGGGCCATTGATGAGAACTACCTCAGCAGATACGTTCATTGACTTTGTCCAAAACTTAGAAGTTCATACTGAACTAAATAGAAGCAAGGTGACTCAGACTAGCCCTCGTGATTTTCAGCATCACACAACTCCTGATATGAATGGATCTAACATAATGGTAACTGAAGGTGATCTTTTGCAGCCTGGAAGGATCCATAATGGGATTGTATTTAATGTTGTGAAGAAAGAAGACTTGGCACCTTCAAGTAGTAATCATGACTATAATAGTTGTAACAATGAAGTGGTTGAATGTGTACAAATTGACTTTCCAGGGAAGGAGATGGATGCTTCTAGCTCAGCTTCTGAAAATGGTGACGAAGAATCAACAATGATCAGGTCTTTAACTGATGATAATTCCACAGAACAGTCCAGGGAAGATTTGAGTAAGGATCAAAGCATTGCTGACAGTTAACTCCAAAAGATCACACCATCTTTTTTCCAAATTGAATTTACTGGCTACTATTGTTCATATTGTTGATAGTGTTAGTATCTTATCTAGGGTATGTTTGAACCAACTTCTCCACATGTACTTCTAAAAGGAAAAAGGTCTAGATACTCTTTAAGCTAAAATTAGCTTATGTATAGTTAAAAAATAAAAATTCTGAGAAATTAGGAGATAGTTTCTATAAATTAAGTTGTTATAAACTAATTTTATTCTATGGAAAGGTTCATCTCATTTTTTCTTCTTAATTTTCACTTTTAGAAGTGCTTATGTAGAAACATGTTCCATCATTCTCTGGTGAAGAATCTCTGTTTTTTTTCAGTTGTAATCCAAATCTGTGATGCTCATGAATGTAAGGAAGAAGAGTGATTTCCTTTTTCAGATACATGCAGTCCATAACTAGATTGACATTTGTAGCTATCCCGTGTACAGATGAATGAAGTCCACTCTCACTTTTCCTTTGTGCTTCTTTGGCCTTTCACTAGGTGTTGTTAACCTCTGTACCATGCATAGGGACATGAAGTTGAAGGTTTCAGCAAAAGGTGTTGTCCATGTTGATGCTACTGAATTTACTACAGTAAGCAATGATGTTCAAGGATTAGTTTTCTGGATTATCGGATATCTTACATCGATTACACTAAATTATAGTACATATAAATCTTTATTATATAAGATGATTTTGAATTGAACTTGGAGTTCAAATTTTAAGATTATGTTCATTATTTTAAATATTAATTAAATATTTTTTATAAAAAAAGAAAAATCACAATAAAAAAAGATGATATTATTAAAATTTTAAAGTCAAAGGATATATATATATTTTTCTTCGAGGTCAAATTTGAAAAAAAGAAAAATTATAATTACATAAAGAATTAAATATTAGATGTTTCCGAGTTACTTTAAAAAAACACTTGATGTAAGTGAATGAAAGAAAAAGGGACAAATAAACTCACACAATATGAGAGAAAATTTGTAAATGAACTAAAGGTAGATATTGTAACATTCCATATTTTATATAATAGAAATTTTATTATATAAAAAAAATTATATAATAAACTTGAATATAAAAATTCATATATTCATCATGTATTTTAAAATATATTTCTCTAAATAATATTTAATAAAAATATTTTTATAAAATTAAAAATAAAATAAAATAAAGTTTCTTCATCATAATTTACTGGGGTTCACACTACCGGTTAAATCCTCTGTTTCGGTGTAATACACAATCATCATCGTAATTTTAATAATAAAGCAAACACCACATAAAAATAAGGGTAAGCTAAAGAGTTTAAAAAAGAATATATATATATATATATATTTTCATAAATTGGATTTCTATCTCAACCAAACAACAAATCAAACTTTTGTAATTCATCTCATACATCACATTATCATTAACACATCACACTCATGAGACACCCGTATTATCTGGTCTAACCGGTTCTTTTTCACACCGTAGCGCAGTCATATAAACTTAATCCATATGATCCGGTCTGACCGGTTCTTTTCATACCGTAACATGGTCATATGAATCCTTTAACCCAATGATCTGGTCTGACCGGTTATTTATCACACTGTAGCACAGTCACGTGAATCCATTAATCCATATAATCTGGTCCAACTGGTTCTTTTTCACACCGTGGCGCAGTCATATGAACCTCCTTCAACTCCCACCACCTAGTCATCTTCCCACTCGTAGAGTCAGGATACGATAACACGGGTAGTCTCGACACACCACATCATTCATAATACATCATACAATACATAAACACTCATTCAATTTAATTCATCCAATTCATTAATAAACAAATAATTACAATATTTATAAAAAAATATGCAATTGGCATCTCTTACCCAAATTCACAAATATATCTCACACATCATGCATAACATTCACTATCTCAAAATAAATTAATTAATATTTATAAAAAAAAATATACAACTAGCTTTCCTGACTCAAATTCACAAGACAAAATCTCTTACACAAATTGAAAAGACAAGTAATTAAAATATCCATAAAAAACATTTAAATTAGCTTCCGTTACACAAATTGAAAATACAAGTAATAAAATATCCATTACCTCTAGAGTAGAGATACTCAACCTAATTCTGTTCAAGAATCTTATCAGACATTCTTGATCTTTTCTGTTCAAGAATTTCATCGGACATTCTTGATCTACGCAACACTAGGAATCTAGGGTGTCCATGGTTGATAACCTATGAGATCACAAATATAACAAATATAGAAAGAAGGTAGAAAACTTTAAAGAGAAATTGTTTGAGATCACAAATATAGAGAGAAAGTAGAAAAACTTTAAAGAGAAATTGAGAGATGGTGGTTTTCATAAGAATGAAACTGTATAACTTCTTAAAGAAATTAAAGAAAGAGAGAGAGACTTGCTAGTTTTTATAAACAAAATATCTTCTATTCTTAGGGATAATTAGTGGTTTTTATAAAAATAAAATAGAATATCTTTTTAGAGAGAATATATTCTTAGAGAGAGAGTTGGTGGTTGTTATAAAAATAAAAAGTAAATAACTAACTTTTATTTACTTAAACAACTTTTCTGTTAAAAAAATAGGTATTATCTTATTTATCTCTAAAATTAAATTCTAGATTAGTTTTTATTCCATAGCTATTTTTTAGGATATTATTACATTCTCCCCAACAACAAAAATTTTCATCCTCGAAATTTGACAATAAAGATAAGTTCCTTTGATGATTTTCCTCCATCTTTCAAGTTGAACCATTAAACATGGTCTCTCGCAAATGCATTAATTTTAATATTTTAAAATATATTAAACAAGTTTCAATATATCAAAATAAATATATTTTAAAAGCAAGAAAAATAAAAAAAAATTAACCACAATGGACTGTTGTATTGATGAAACTAATAAAAATATATAGCTTTATAATCTCAAAAGTGAAAGAGAGATAATATTAATTAATATAATTCAATAATGAATCTATGAATTTATCAATAATAAAAATAAAGGAGAAAGATAAATTAAACTTACATTGTGAGTTTTTTCTGTAAAAATAAGGTGCAATTGAATTATACTTACACAGAAAATATGCCAAAAACATGATACTTTTTAGGTACAAATCAGTATAAAAAATAATGAAAGGATGGTAAAAATAGAGTTGGAAAACCATGAAAACTTTTAAAAGTTCCTGGGAAAGAAAAAAATTGAATTGAATAAAGGATATCCAGTTCTTCATTATTTTAATTTATAATTTGAAAGTTCTTTTTTCCAATAAAAATGTACAATTTTTTTAAAATAATATATAATTAAATTATATATACAAAAAATTCAATTACTCAATCAAAACATATTTTTTAAAATACTCTAAACAAGAAACATTAAGACATAAATATATCTTAATTTAGTCATGAGTGTGCACCCTCACCACTTAATCAACATTATTTTCTTTCTTAATAATTTCATTCTCATTCATTACAATCACCTTAACTCAAATATAAATCAAAGTTCCAAAGATCATGGTCAAACATCCGACTAGAAACATTTTGCCTATTTCTTAAAACTAAATTTCAAAAATCTACACACAGAAGAAACACAATAAACCCACTACCATCAGGTCATCCTAAGGACGAACTATTGATACTAAATGTAACATCCCATATTTTTCATATAATAAAAACTTTATTGCATAAAAAAATTATATAATAAACTTGAATATAAAAATCCATATATTCATCATCTATTTAAAAATATACTTCTCCAAATAATATTTAATAAAAATATATTCATAAAATTACAAATAAAATAAAATAAAATAAAGCTTCTCCATCACAATTCACTAGGACTCTCACCACCTGTGTTAAATCCGCTGCTTCCGTGCAATACACGATCACTGCAGTTTTAATAAAACAAAGCAAACACCACACAAAAATAAGGGTAAGCTAGAGAGTTTAAAAAAGAATATATATATTTTCATAAATTGAATTTCTATCTCAACCAAACAATAAATCAAACTTTTGTAATTCATCTCATACATCACATTATCACTAACACATCACACTCATGAGACACCCATATGATATGGTCTGACCGCTTATTTTTCACACCGTAGCCCAGTCATATACACATTTCAATTCATATGATCTGGTCTAATCGGTTTTTTTTCACACCGTAACACAGTCATATAAACTTAATCCATATGATTCGGTATGATCGGTTCTTTTTCACATCGTAGCGTGGTCATATGAATCCTTTAACCCACATGATCTTGTCTGACCGGTTTTTTTTCACACCGTAGCGCAGTCATGTGAATCTATTAATCCATATGATCTGGTCCAACCGATTCTTTTTCAGACAGTGGCGCAGTCATATGAATCTCCTTCAATGATATGGTTCTTTTTCACCACCTAGTCATCTTCATCTATGATTCCAATGACTAGTAGAGATTGAACCTCCTTCGACTCTCATCACCTAGTCATCTTCCCAATGACTAGTAGAGTCAGGATACGATAACATGGGTAGTCTTCATCACACACCACATCATTCACAAACATTAATATTACATCATACAATACATAAACACTCATTCAATTTAATTCATCCAATTCATTAATAAACAAATAATTACAATATTTATAAAAATTATGCAATTGGCATCTCTTCCCAAATTCACAAATATATCTCAGGCATGATACATAACATTCATCATCTAAAAATAAATTAATATTTATAAAAAAAAACATACAACTAGCTTTCCTTACTCAAATTCACAAGACAAATAATTACAATATTTATTAAAAATATTCAAACTAGCTTTTCTTACACAAATTCAAGATACAAGTAATTAAAATATCCATTAAAATAAATAATTTAAATTAGCTTCCCTTACACAAATTCAAAAGACAAGTAATTAAAATATCCATTAAAAACATTTAAATTAGCTTCCCTTACCTCTATATTTAAGAATCTGATCGGACGCTCTTGATCTAAGTAAGGTAGAAAATTTTAAAGAGAAATTGTTTAAGAGATGGTAGTTTTCATAAGGATAAACTGTATATATTTTTATAGAAAGAGAGAGATGATAGTTTTTATAAACAAAATATCTTTTTAGAGATAATTAGTGATTTTTATAAAAATAAAACAGGATATCAGGGAGAGAGAGTTGGTGGTTGTTATAAAAATAAAAAGTAAATAACTAACTTTTATTTACTTAAACAACTTTTCTGTTAAAAAAAGTATATGTTATCTTATTTATCTCTAAAACTAAATTCTAGATTACTTTTTATTCCATAGCTATTTTTTAGGATATTACATATATAGATATAGATAATACTTATTTTTATAAATCAAATATAAAGATGTGGATAAGTAAAACAATATTAAAATTAAAAGAATATTTATTAAAAAATATTATGAAAAAAACTCGTAAGAATGAGTTATCTTCCATTAGATGCTTATATATTATTTAACTAGTTAATTTTGTTTGTTTCCTTTCTGTTTAAGACACAATCTATAATTACAGTAAAACACACTCTATTTCTATTAGAAACTATTATAAATAAACTCATAAATAATTAAGGCTGTTATCTTAAATCCCTACTTATATATTATTTAATTATTTAATTTAGTTTATTTCATTCTTGTTCAAGACATAATCTATAATCACGCTAAAACACTATTTAATTAGAAATTTACAATTAAAACTAAAGTAAGACCTTCATACACTTGTCAAATAATAAAAAAAAAAATTATAGCAAAGTCCTTGTCACCCACAAAATTACATTGAGTTCGACAAGATATATTAGCTAAGACCGAAAAGCAATTAGTTTATTAATTACTAAAATATCATTATATACCTTAATCTTGGCTAAGGGTACAGAGGAATCTCACGACCTCCAATAATTCAATAATATACATAATCTTTTAAGAGATTACACATTACATTTATATTGACATTGTTGGCTTTAACATATAAGGAGAATATTCAAAATCTCTTTAATTTAATTAGTTTGTCCTTATTGAAATTTTATGCCTTAATTAAGTGTTTTGTTTGAAGTCATGTATCTGGTCCCAACTTTATTGTTGTTTGGAAATGATCACATTGGGTACACATGTTGTTCTATAAAAGTATGTAACTATTGTTCTCTTTCAGCTTCAAAATCATAGTCCAAAACTACTTAGCAAAACCAATAACTAAGACATACATCATAGTCAATGGGTTCTGATCAACAACAAAATCCTATGCTTCCTGTTCTAGATTTCACCATAGAAGATTTGAAGCCAGGTAGCGATTCCTGGTTAGAAACATGCAGAAGTGTGCGCCAAGCACTTGAAGAACATGGTTGCTTTGTAGCAGTGTATGATAAAGTGTGTGATGAGCTACGAAATGGTGTATTCTGCTCCATGAAGGAACTTTTCGATCTCTCACATGAAACCAAACGAAGAAACACATATGAGGGTGCTCCCTTGAAAGGCTACATTGGACAACACCCCAAGATTCCCCTCCACCAAAGCATGGGCATAGACCAGGGAACAACCCTAGAGGGAATTCAAAGTTTTGTCCACAAAATGTGGCCAGAAGGAAATGATCAGTTTTGGTACATACCCATATAATTTCTTGCTTCACTCAATTATTTTACGTCATCATATAGTATTAATGAATAGTATAGGTAAGGTAGAAGAACTTATTTAACCCCTTTTTTGTTGTTGTTGTGGATTTATGTAGTAAATATATATTTGAGTATGCAAAGGTAGCAGAAGAATTGGATGGGATGGTGGCTAGAATGATATTTGAAAGTTATGGTCTTTCAGAGTACTGTGACTCATACATAGGGTCTACAAGTTATCTCCTCAGGCTTTTGGCACACACAGCACCAGAAGAGGTTGAACCTCAAGTGGGTCTTGTGGCTCACACTGACAAGAGCTTCACCACAATTCTTCATCAAAATCATGTCAATGCACTCATGGTGGAGACAAGGAATGGTATCTGGATCGATGTTGATTTCTCTTCACCAACTTCCTTTGTCGTCATGGCTGGTGATGGACTCATGGTGAGAGCAAATTTAGACCTTTGTTTAAGGCTATTTTTCATATGTTAGGTTTTTCAATGTTCTCTTACATTTAATATAGATTAACATCGTTTAAGAATTAAGACTAATATCAATTTAAATACATCTTTTTATTTTGAGATTAGAACACATCTACGTGAAAACTTATTCTAAACCTATTTTTCAATGGTGAGATTTGTTTCGTTACATTTCATAATCTTATATTATTTAAGAATCGAGGTCAAAATAAAAAAGTCTATTAAATCATATATTTGTTTGATGTAAGCTAAACCCTAAACCATAAAAAAGAAAAAGCGGAGAAAAAGAAAAAGTGGAGAACATGTTGTGACTAAAGTTGAATAATGCAGGCATGGAGCAATGACAGAATACAGTCACCTAATCATAAGGTTGTGATGAATAATGGGAAGGAAACAAGGTACTCTCTTGGTCTGTTTGCCTTTTACAAAGGAATTCTGAAAGTGCCTGAAGAGCTTATTGATGAAGAACACCCAGTGCAGTATAAGCCCTTTGATCATATCGGATTACTAAACTTCACTTACAGTGCTAATATGAAAGCTTATTGTGGCGTGTGAAAAGCTTGCCTATAGGTTAAACATTCACCAAACTATGTGTCATATGAATTTCATATGTTGTTTGCACTTTGGTTCTCATCTGTGATTTTAGTATTTTCTCTGTTAAGTCATCTTGATTTGGCTTGTACAGCTATCACTGGAAACATGTGTTGTCTCAAAACCATGGATATTTTGCATTTTAATGAAAGTGAATCGATGTGTTTGGATTTGGCATGGGATAGAAAATCTGAGAACCCTAAATGAAAAACATGTTAGAGATAATTTATTATCGAAATTCCACTACAGAACAAAATTAGGTGCACCATATTGTAATAATTATAGTTAATTAGTTAGTACTTTGGACATTAGACATTTAAATAATAGTCATATACTAACTAATTAAAAATATTATCATTAAGACTTTTAAATAATTATATGAATATGATTGATGATTGGATAGTACTATAATATTCTACACTACCTCTGGTATTTATCTTTCTTTCTCTCTCAGATATGAGTTCATCTAGTTCACGTTTATATTAAAATAAATGTTATAATTTTATTAATTTTATTAAATTTTAATATTTATATACATTTAAAGTAGGCTAATATTATTTAAGTTAGGATTAATTAAGTTGACACTAATATACTTTATTTTTAATATTAAATAAAGTTAATAATGGTTAATTAATGAACATTAGTCTTATTTAAGTTCAATATTTCCGTTTATTTAAGTTAGTAGTATTAGTAGTGTTACTGTCCATTCCGTGAATGCTACTCTAATTTATTTCTATTTTTTTATATTGTGTCAATTTATCTTTATGTTAATTTAACTTATTTTTAATATTTATATAATTTAATTTATCCAGGAAAACAAGAGGAAAGACACATAATATCACATATAATATTTTTCTTTATAACATTACATGATATAATTTCCATTAGCAAATAAAGTCGTTTCAAATCTTCATCAAATATCATGAGTATATACATAAAATGTTTGCGTTTTGGACATTTCCACATATTAAATCAAGTATTGTAATTATTACTAATGTATACTTTTAATATAAAAATAGGTAAATCACATTACAACAATTTTTTTTTATTAATAGAGATACATGTATGATTATTTGGTTATACCGCGATAAAAAAATAGTTGTTTGGTTTATATATATATATATATATATATATATATATATATATATGTATATATATATATATATATATATATATATATATATATATATATATATATATATATATATATATATATATATATATATATATATATAATGTAAAATAGTATTTTTATAAGGATTAATAAATATTTTAGGAAGAAGTCTCTCAAGATATTTTATAATAAGTTTATTTCATATATTTTTCAAGAATAATTTTACAAGAGAGTTAAGATTCTTTTGTATAGGATATAATACAACTTAAAAAGAAATAAACACTTAAACACATTAGAAAATTTAAATGTAAATATAAGACTATATAAACTAAAGTTAATTAAACTAATTTTATGTTTAACTCTCTGTACATGGATCTTTAAAATTAGGGAGTAACATATGGTAATTCTTAAAATTAAGAAAAAACTTATTAATGTACATGTGATAGAATAGATAAAAGTGAAGTGGTTATAATTATTATTATACTTATCAAAGTAACATGCGTTGATTAATAATTCTTCATGTAACTTTTCTAACATGCATGCCCAACATGTCTCAGGGTTAATCTTGTATTTAGAATATTTCAAGAAAATTAAGAAATATTTTATGATTTAAGGATTTTACAAAATTAAGAACTTTTTTATTTCTTTTTCTAATTCTTTAAGTCAACCTCTCGTGGGTCTCTCTTGAATTTTTTTTGAATTTCTTCTTTTATTTTCCTTTTTTATGTTCGTATCTCTTCTTTGTTCTTCTACGTCATTATTATATGTATAACCAACATAAAAAAGAATTTCACATACTTTAAAAATTGGTGTTTCATGTTTTAAATTGCATGTCAATTATCTTTTAATTCATGTAAAAGGTTCTCACTTTGTATAATTGACTTAAAATGATAATTTTTTGGTTTAAGAACTAACTTAAAAATAATCTTTACTTTCAATATCAATTTTAGATTAATTCTTTCAATATCGTTATAGCAATATTTATTTGTTGATAAGTATACTAGCCAAAGCTATATTTTCAAGAGGTCTCACTTTGATTCTTGAAATGAATTTATACAATCAGTCTTATGATATCAAATTTAATGTAAATAATGGAATGAGCCATTTTAAGATTTAACAACAGACTGAAATATGGTTAATTCAAACATGACATATAACATATATATCAAAGGGTTTTCAACTCCCTCGTAAGATACATAGATTTTGTGAAATTAAATACCACAAAAAGCTTTGATACGACTTGTACACTTTATGGCTTCTTCTGTGAAACGAAAACCAACATATGAATAATGGTTGAATGGTTTATAGCGTATTGGATGTTCCTCATCAACTAAATCCTCTAATGTCTTCACAATATTAGAACTGTATGAAAGTAATCCCAGTGAGTATCTTGTTACATTTGAGTTCAAGATAACACGGTGTTCACAAGCTCGAATCCTTTCACTACTCCACACCTAAGCAAATAATTAGTTAATCAATTAATGCACTCCAAATCCAATGTTATAGATAATGGAAATATTAACTCCAAGGCTAAATAACAAAAAAGCTCAAACAATAAACTTTTAAGTATATTTTAGGATATATAATCATCTTTGCTTATAAACGGAAAAGTAACAATTAGTTACTATATATGTAGAAGGTAAAACAAGTATATTCTATATTAAGTAAGTTATGTACTAAAATATCCAATAATATCTTGAGAAGAAAAAATAAATATACATTAAATCAACAAAGTTTAGATTAACGCATCATACAAATTTAAATAAAAAAAAGTGAATCAATCTTATCCAAAAATGTTAAAAAGTATCAATTTTGTTTAAATGAACTAGACAAAGTTAAGAAGTAACCGGAAAAAACTAAATAAGTTCGCAAAAGTAAAAGTACTAGATAAAACTAAGAAATATTAATTTATTAAAAAGAATTAATCAGGATTGAAAAGATAAGATTAAGAACAATCTAATCCTAATATCAAAACAACAATTAAATCAAGAATAAGAATGACATGAACTCGACACAAAATAAGATTTATTAAGAACACCGTAGTTAATGAATAAGAGATTAGATGATTTTACAACAATCCTCTTGACTTTCTAAGAACAATTTGGTTATTTAGAAGCTAAATTGCCAAATTTCCATGTTTAGAAACCAAAATATTCATTCACTATTCATAGAAGCTTACCATAAATGCATCACCAGCCAAGACACAAAACAAAGGCGAGGCATCAACACCAAACCATTCTCCATCTTTCAATTTAACTTCCAATCCATCCACCCTCTGATGCAATATGGTTATGAAGGTTGAGTCCGTGTGGGAATTCACCCCCACGTTGCTCTCATCTACCGCAGGTATCTTATATTTGTAGCTTCGAAAACTATAATTCGTTGATTCCAGGAACGACTCGCATTTCACCTTGTCCAGGCCATAGCTGTCAAACACCATTCTCTTCACGGTTTGGTCCAGCTCTTGCAATAACTTTGCATACTCGTTCACACTTTCACTGATAAGAGAGACAAAATTAGTTAATAACCTTAATAACATGATAAGGAAACTAGACACACATACACAATCAAAAGTTATGACAAAATCAAGGTGAGAAACTCATAAGATTTATTAAAGATTCCATATCCACTAGAGATAATATCAATTTATGAAATATAGATAGGACAATCCTCATCTTACAAGTCGATTTTGTAAGATTGAGTTAGATTTAAATTTATTTTTTAATATAATATCAGAGTCTATAGTAAAGTTTGATGGGTCTACCAGGCCATTACTCACAAAAATCTAATCCTCACATAGGAGTTAAACAGTCTCGATGTGGGAGGGTGTGTTGGAGATCTCACATTAACTAGAGATAAAATCAATTCATAATATATAAATAGGGACAATCACCACCTTATAAACTGATGGTGTAAGATTGAGTTAGACTTAAACTCACTTCCTAATAAGATCAAACAAAAATAAACATGAACAAGATTCTACCAAGAAATTGACGTTATCATCAATTCAAAACCTTAAAGACAATAAATTTGTAAGTTTTTTTTTATGTTGTTGAAGACTCACACTTGAATATCTATTAAAAACTTAAATACCTAACAACAAAGTTTGATGATAAGTACCAGAGTTGATCATGTCCTGTTAGCCACATAATGCGTGAGAACTTTTGACAATCTTGAATGTTGGAGGGATTGTCAATCGCAAAGGATTCGAATAGAGGGGATGTGGGCACTTGTCCAGTGTAGCCATGGTTGGGTTTCTCACTGGTTTTTCTCTTTTTGGTTTCCAAGGGAAGAGCAAAGAGTTGTTCCATTGCAGAGAAAACGGAGTTGAGAAGCTTTGGATCAACCTTGTCGAAGTGTGCTAGGAAACAACCGTGATCCTCGAATCCTCTCCGCACCATTTCACAGGCTGCAAGCCATGCATCGGTGCCAGGTTTCATGTTTTCAGCAGAGAAGTCAACAACAGGAAGGGGATATTCACACACACTTTGGCTTTCCATCATCAAATTTTGTCTTCGTTGAAAGATTAACTTAAGAAATATCTTTATGTAGTGAGAAAAATTTCTCTCTGCGTGTGTAGATAGGTTGTAGGATTCTAGCTACTTACCTTTTCTACGGAGTGTCTTGCCTATTTGTAGAAATTTGTTAAGTTAAATTATATCATTATTATATATTAATTAAAGTGATTGTACAATATGTTAATTATTTTATTAATTTGAAAAAGAAAATTTATTATTTTGTGTGAAAAAAATCAAGAGGAAACACTAGAGAAATTATACAAGAATGAGATCAGAGTCACACTTATATAAAGGAATGATATTACCTTTCACTTAAAATCTTTAAGTATATGTTTGGTTGAACTTAAAATCTTCGCTAACATGAAGAGATTTGAAGGAATGAAACTTGAAATTACAAAATAGTCCCCATAAATGAGGTGGAAATTACCAAATACCCTTATAAACATATATAACATTTAATGGTATCATGTATATGCATTTAATTTTAAATAATTACTTTTAATTAAATGTTATCTATTAATATTTTTTTATTTTAAATTTATTTTTTATTTTAAATTTAAGTACATCTTTCATTTGTTTTAGTCTATTTAAGTAGACTGTTTATATACTTTTTATTATAACTTATTAATATTTTTATAGAAATAAAATAAGAATTTAAAAAATTTGTATTTAATATCTTAAAAATATAGTAAAAAAATATTTAACTTTTTAAGTAAGAGAATTAATAAAAAAAATAAATTTAAAAAACATTACAATCTATTTTTATTTAGACTAATAACTTTAAAAGTTTCAATTGAAGTAAAATGTAAAAATAATTTATACTTACAAAAACAACAGTAAATTTCAATAAAAAAAAAAGTAATTTAGATTGTAAGAATTTTTTTTTTACAAATTTCAGTTAATTATAATTTAGACTAAATTGTATATTTTAATAGAATAATAAATTTGTGATTTTATTGCATTATTTAGGATTTATGTTTAATTTTAAATAATTTAGAAGATATGTTTTAAATAATTTTAGTAATTTTTTTATATTAAAATTAATTTAATCCAATTCATTTTAATTTTTTACCATCTTATTTCACAAGGGTTAATTAGTATTTTAAGAAATATATCAATTAAAAAAATAAAAACAAATCTATAACATCTATCAAATCATTTCCAAACTTTCATAATCTATTTCTTCAAATCCCTTCAAATCTTACCATCCATCCCTTAATCTACACAACCTTTTCATCCCCACACAATCCACTCAAATCTCTTTAAATCCATCTTCTCAAATCCACTTCCCCAACCAAACAAAGCCTAAGACATTGAATTTGTGAGTTTTTACTCAACTTTGTCATTTTTACTCAAAGTGTAACATAGATTCACACTTTGATACCTAACCATCTCTATCACACAAAAATATTTTTAAACTATATCTCAGTAACAAACGATTCTAACTTGTAATGATATTTACACATTTAAATAGAATACAGTTGCCTAAAATCTTCATCATTTAAAACTTTCAACATACAAATCAATTTCTACTCATTTAAACCGATTACCGTAAGAGAGTATAGACTCTTGTGGATACGTAACACTTTCGTCGCATTACGAAGTTTACAATCTAATGTTGATTGGATAAAATTAACTAATCTTTTTATTTAAAATATAATTTTATCAAGGTTCACGTCTGTGTTCAATGATTCTTGTAGTTTTTTCAATTGTCGTCAATTGAGATCACTATTATATCTTTTTTTCATCAATTTGCTGAAACTTATTCGTGCAATAATTTTTTAACTCCCATTAATATATATAATTTTGTTTCATTTTCTGGTCCCAGATTCTTTATTTGTTTGACTTTCTGGTTATAATTGCAAATAGCCAAATATGTCCCTTACAAGTGTGATATCAGTGACTAATCAACACTTAGGATTGTTATAATCATTCATGATTTCAAACAAAATCTATTTAAAATATTTGAATTTTGATTAGAAGTAAATGAAGCTGCCAAATGCTAATTCATTTTGATAATATTTTAATATCTAATAAAATGCATTGATTGCTCTTTCTTTCTTGGTGATATATGGGAAACCTAACAAAGCCATATATAATCTTATTTTGTGACGTTGGAAGGTCCATTTCATCGAAGGTTGACCAATGCAACACGAATCAAGGGACCAGAGGAAGATAACATTAACAAAACAACATTTATTTTCATGATTTCAAAATACAATTTGTAGGATTTATTTTAGTTTACAAAATTCTGGATTTCATCAATACTTAGTCAAATTCGTCATGTCTCTGTCCTTTTATAGTTTTTTATTTTATTTTATTTGATGCGTCTCACCATTTTCATTCTCCAAGTAAAACATATTTATTAATTTTAGGGTTTTCGTGCCTTTGATATTTTATTCATGAAAAAATATTTTTTTTATCTACGAGTGTATTAAAATCTATTGTAATATCCATGAGTTTCCTAAATTATTATTATTTTATTAAAATTACTTATTTATCATTACTATATATATATATATATATATATATATATATATATATATATATATATATATATATATATTACTTGACTAAAAAAACTAATAATTTCAGTATTATATTTTCAAATTTTAGACTTAAAATATATATGGCATACATTAACATTACATTAACTGAAGTGAAATTGGGGTTGAATCTGATAAATAATATATTTTTATGAGAATGAGTTATTGGCAAAACTACTCTATTTTACCATCATGCAATATAAATTTCTTTGTGTGTGTGTGTGAGAAATTAGGGTTAAATATCATAAATAATATTTTACCGTTATAACATGGTAACCAAAATACTCTATTTATTAATGCATGCGTTCCAATAAAGTATCCAAATTTTTTTTGTGCATTACAATTTTATATTATTTTGATTATCTAAAGTAACAATTTATTGACATAATAACATATATGAGAGTTAAAGTTCACTTATTTTATTATTGATTCAATTTCACGTCTTACTTTAATATAACAGATGTAAAAAAAATAGAGAAAAAATAAATCTTGTTAAGTAAAAATTTGAGGTAAATAAAATCTGAGAAAAAAAAACAAGTACATTTCTTTTTTAATATGTGCATATTCATCTAAATTCATTACATTTCCCATTCTTTCCCTTCTTTTCATGATTTTGTTGTATCCCACATGAAAAAAGAAAAACAAAGATGATGATCATCCTTTCAAAACCATTTTTGATATATACAGTATCAACAAATCTGTGATAAGTTATATTTTTGTGGAGACATTATATAAAATGTCTATGGTCTTGTATGTACACTCCTCAGCAAAGGATCAAACAAAAGTTCGAACATGGCAATCAAACCCTACTACTCTAACAGCAGCTGATTTGATTCCAAAATTCATTCTCACACACCCTCCTTTCCTCAAAGGGGAAGATGGAGAAGGAGATGATGACTTTGGAGATGCTAACTGAATAACATGTTTTTCATATCCAAATTCTGCATCTTGGATCAAAGGGTTATCCACTCTCATAGGAGGAGAACCAAGAAAAAATGGGGGTGAAGAAACATCTCCATCTTGAATCAAAGAAGTAATATCTAGAAGTTCTGTACCTGCTTTTGAATTTGACTCTTCACCTTGTTGGCTACATTTCCATCTCAATGACTTTGTTGACATGGTGGGAAAAACCCTAACTCTTCTTGGTTTAGGGCACACAACAATGCCACTTGCATTGCCCTTCATTTCTTTTTCAAGCATTGCTAAAGAATTCACCTCGACATTATAATCATTCATCTTCGGAACAAATTAGGTTGTTGTTTTGTTCCACAGCAGATTTGTCCCCTAAGTAAAGATCAAAACTTTCTTTTCTGGGTCATGCAAGACTTGAGAAATGGAAATCAGCGAACACAAGACATTGTTTGAAAGTGTCCATTGAAAAATGTTCCAATGCGTGTTCTGTTTAATAAAGTTAACGGTAACAACTTAACAGCGAAATATTGAGTGAATTAGTTTAACATAAGAGATATAGTTGTATGTCAAATTTCAAACCAATAATAGTTGACCAAAATTAGAATATGACAGATGTGAAGTACATTCATGGAACACAGAAAATTGCAATTCATCAGAATATTTTCTTATTGAGCCCACTTCTCCACATTCAGCCCAAAAAAACCAGTTTATTTTCTATAAGATTATTCTGGAAAGCCCACCTAGTTTCTTTTTTTTTTTGCGATAATTATCTTCTACAACTCAAAAATAATTTTAGTAAATATAAGAAAATTTATTTCCCTTATTATGTTAGTTGGCCAAGTATTTGTGTCAAAAACTCTAATTTTACTGATTATAATCTCAATTCACAAAAAATGGCATAGTATACATAAAATCATTGGTGCTTAATCTCCAAATGGGTTTTAGCCACATTATATATATATATTCAAAATCCAATTATTTTTGTCATCCTATATTCAAAAAATGATTTGATTTAATAAAATGTATTGCAAGGAGAAAAAATATATTTGATTACCTATTAGAAATAACAAGCATCAAGAAATCAAAATATAAATAATAATAATAATAATAATAACAATAATAATAATAATAATAACAATAATAATAATAAATGTTTACATATATACAAATAATTTAGAATTTGGGGAAAATCCCACTCAACTTATTGAATAAAAATTTTGTAAAGGCTATTCTCTGTTTCCCATAATACCTAATATGTCAAACTTTTGTTGGAGAACAGTGGTTTCTACATAGCTTTCTGAATTTGTTGATTTATATATTTTTTCAGTATTTATTATAAGTAAAATTCTAATTAATTACTTAGTAAATCAAAGTTACTAATTAATCGCTAATCTCATCATTTTTGGAAAACTATATTTTTGAATAACAATCCACTAGGAACATTTCATTCGTTCTTTTTTTTTTATTAATTCTCAAAATAATTGAAAACTATATTTAATTATCACGTTAGACTTAAGGCATCTAACACAAAAAAAAATTGACAAAATTTTCAAATATGTCGTTGCTTATTTTTCATATAATTTTTTGGACATTCAACATAAACTTAGTAATGCAGTTGATACTTATTAAGATATCGTGTTACTTATTATCAAACTATCTAGAAGTTCTTAATTTCATGATTATAATATATAATTCTAAATACCCTAAGGTATATTGGAAATCTACATAATCTAGAAATATTATTAAACTAAAGTATGTAAAAATATATAAGTGAATACTCTATATTACAAGTCGATAAATTTTGTAGTGTTGAATTGTATATCCTGATATCTTGTTGGTCTCACTGTCCAAAATGCTCAGAATTCATTGCTAACAATTTTACGAAAGTTTCGAGGCATTTGAAATAATTTATGCCTAACTAATTTACCTTTTCCAATTTGATTGTAGAAGAGGTTAACGAGGAAATTTGTTCTCGTGAAGATTCTCAAGGATTTTTAATAGCAAATATTCCTTACACTAAAAAATTAATCTTTCTTCTAAAGTTTATATGATCTAGAATGATTAATCTCTCTTCTAAAATTTAGATATGGAATAAGAGCACTTAATCTTTATCTTTTTTTTTCCAATTAATTTTGTTGATATTTTAAATATGAAAAATATTATTATCTCAAAAGAAAAATGTGCCTAATAGAATGTTAGAAGATTTTGACAATATTATTTGATCCTCTTTCTCCTTTTAAATATTTAGCTTTATGGAAATTTTTTACATTACAGGTTGTCTACAGATATTAAATTTAAAAAAAAAAAAAAACTGTTTCATATTCCATGTACTTCTTTTATGTAATTCTTAGGAAAAGTTTATTTTTCAACTAGTTTTTGAATGTGGTGATGCCTTGTCGTTCTAATCTCATCTTCAACAATTTTTTCTTGACTTGAATATTTTTTATCTTTTATTAAATCTTTTTAAAGTTCTCTTATTAAACTTGTTAACTTCTATCACCTTTTCGATTTTAATGACTTAGTGGGAAAAAAAATATTCTAAGTTCCAACTGAATATTAGCATTCATATGATTGATTCTATAAAAATTATGTTAGGATGTCAAGTAATTTCTCTAATAAAGTAATGAATAATTATATTATCGAATTTTCTGTTTTGAAACTTTTTTTATAAGTATTAAGTTTAGGAAAACTTTTCATCCGATTTAGGTGATTTGAAACTTTCTTTTAATTGGTTGGATGGATTAAAGTTAATATAAAAGGTGCTAGTAGTGATTTACCTGATCTTGCTGCATGTGTGTTTTGATATTTTTAGAGGGTACATGAGAATTTGCTCTTTTTTTCTTTAAGACTTAAATCTTCTCATTTTACTGTACTTATAGACATTATATTGACAATAAAGCACACTGATATAAATTCTTTATGTTTCATCTTGTGTAGATCCTCTTCAACTCTTTACATGAGTTTGATTTAATCTTTCGTATTGTTTTTTTACAATTTGTATTCTTAAAAAGAAAAAACTTGTGACGTCTCTTTTGTTAAAGTTTATTTCGAAGATTTGGATTAAGATTAAATGCTAAATATGATTAAAGATCTTATAACCAAATTATAGTTTAACTTGTTGAATTAATTTTAGTTTTTTTATGCATAAATATTTTATTTCTAAAATTTTCAATTTTATTATACATGTATCTACACATAAACACGTTGGGCAAGGTTTATCATAAAAGAAATTTCTTTGCATAAAAAGACAAATGTATTTCGTTATCTCATACACTAAGCAATGACGTTACAGATTTTTAGAAGATTTACTTTTTTTTATAACGAATTATTATAAATGAATTAATCATGAACATCTTAATTTGTAAAATTATTGAGTGGTCCAGGAATATATATTGGTTATTGTATAATGAAGTTGTCATCTAAATAATTTTAAATTTTGCATCCTGAGGACCATTTTTATTTCAAAATATCATTAACCAGCAACTCACAAATAGGTTGAATAAGAGAATACAAAGTGCCCTTCTTCTTCTTCTTCATATCATGCCAAATTGTCCTTTATTTTTTTATTTTTATTTTGCTGAATACTGGGTCATTGTTCTATACCTGCAGATAACACATCAGAATAGGTGAAAAATATAATTATTTTCATACCGTAAGGTGATTATAAAAAAAATATTAATATACTCTTGTTAATAAGTTATCCCACAATAAAGATAAAGTAGATCAAATTATAATTAAATTGTGGTGTTTGAACTATTACACTCTTAATTAAAAAGAATTGTATTTTGATCAATTACTATATCTCTGAATTTATTTTTTCTTTTGATTTATTTTTGTTCAAAATTATTGGAGATCATCATCGATTAATGATAAGATTAGTATGTAAGTAGATGTAAACTTTACCTTATAAGTCAATTTATAATATTAAATTGGATTTAAAGTTATTTTTTAAGATTATATAAGAGTATTTTAAAAAATTTTGATGGACTTATTCTGATATCGGATCACCTATACATATCTAGTCTTATATACGAATTGTTGGTTGTATAAGATTAAATTAAACTTAAAATTCATTTCTTAAAATATCATTAATTTATTATCTCTATCGTTTTATTTTTCTTAACACAAATCCAGTTAATTAGATCGCTAACACAAATATTATATGTATTACATACTTTATTCTTTTATTAGTTACTTATTTCTTTCATTATATATTCAAGTAAAATTTGTCAATTATAAAGATTTTATTCTAACATTTTCCCTGAAGCTTAGATGTATTTAACAGAAATTTGTATTGAATGGAATTAATTTACCTCTCCAAATTTGATTGAAGATAAAAATTCAGGAGAAAAACTATTGTGTTCTATAGTTCAAGTATATATGTTTTGGTAGTAATACAAAAATACTGGTTAATAATATTATATAACAACAATTATAAGGAGACTGGTAGTAAAAATTGATAGATAATATTTTTTTAACAATATTTTTATAATTAATAATAAACATAGAACGATAGTTATTTTTAACTTTTATTGACATTATTATTTTTTAAGTATAGTGATTGTTTTTAAACTTTAGTATTAAGTTTGTGGGTTTTCTTTTTTGTATGTTGACTTAAACTAATACGCTTACCTGAGATCTCCATCAGGAATACTTTCATATACCACTTGCTCGGAGAATCCGAGGGAGAAACACCGGAGAGATCTACAAGAATGAGAACTGAGTCAAACTCATATAAGGGAATGATACCACCTTTAACCTAAAACTTTAAAGTATTAGGTTTGTAGGTCTTCTTTCTTATATGTTGTTCAACCTAAAACCTTGAAGTATTAGGTTTCTAAATCTTCTTTCTTATATATTGTTCATTCCTTCTTAATGTGTGACTTAAACTTATATTGGAATATCTAACAAGTAACAACAATAATGGTTGTGATCTTTACACTACATAAAGTATTTCTTTTTAATAAAATGTAGTGTAAATCTTTTGTCTTTATGCTTTTTTTCATTTTTCTCTCGTTTTTTTTTTTTTTTTTTTTTTTTTTTTTACCCATTATTGTGACTCGTGTGGGTGTTTATTGCACTGATGCAACCACCATTGTCTTAATTCAGTTTACATTGTGAAAATATATTGTATTTTATATAGTTTTAAAATATATTTTGTTTATATTAATTATTTCCTGAATACATTAAAATTAACTTAGAAGGATTTGTATATTCATTGACATATGTCTCTATAATAATACATAACTTTAAATAAAAAGTAAATTATCTTTACAACCTTAGTTATATGTAATACATTTAATGAATATTGTCATATTTACTATATAATTACACTTCTAACCATCACTAAAAATGTCGAATTTTAATGGAAACTCAAAGAAAGGATAATTCTAAAACCATAATTAAAATGGATTTTAAACCTCTTTTTCTAGTAGAGCAAAGACTTTGAGGCTAATTTAAATGTCAATTGTAAAAAGGATTAAGATCTTATATCCATTAATCGTAGAATTCAACTAATGCAGACAAATATATTTTGTTATCTCGTAGGATAACACATGACGTTACAAATCTGATGAAGATTTATTTTTTTATTACGAATTATTGTAAAGTAAACTAAATAAATGAATTAATTGAAAACCATCTTAATTTGTATAGTTATTTAGTGGTCCAGGAATATTTATCAGCGATTGTGTAACGAAGTTGCCATCAAAATAATTTGAATGCTACGTGTTAAGGACCATTTTCTTTCTGTTTAAAAATATGATTAAAGGCAACACTACAAATAGGTTCAATCAGAAAATACAAAGTTTTCTTCATCCTCTCCATATCAAAGCCACCAAATCTTGTCAATATCTTACACCTGCACATAAATGCAGAATATACATATTTTCACTTTACGAAATAGTCCTTGAAGGTGATCATAACACTAATGTTAATCATTGACAGATTTTATTTTATTTTATATGTATGTCTGAATAATTAAATATCAAACACAGAGGATATGCATGGTAAAATAAAAAATAATAATATTAATGTGTAAAAGTTTAATATTATTTAATGCAAGATTTATAATAATGTTCACTCGATAAAATAAAAGAACAAATATAAAAAATATTAGAAATAAAAATGCAAGATTTATAATAATGGAATATTTAGAATGTGTTAAGAGTTAAATTGATTCCAAAAGATTTTGTAATAAACAACTAAATATATGTTCAATTAAAGGGTTGTATTAAAAAAATTTGAAAATTTTGAATAGAACATCCACTAGTATAAAGTTGGCATATTAAATCACCAGATTTGTGTCAGATTAGAAATGATTAGACGTAAATAATGTGCTTTACAATTTTGTAAATAAGTGTAACTTGTTTATCTCTGGAATTTCACTTCGTAATGTTAACATATTTACGTTAAATGTTTAACGTAAGCTTATTGTTTCTTCTCCCAGAAACATTTCAACGTTGCTATTATTACTTCAAAAAATAATAATAAATCTTAAAAACATCATAGTAAGTCTAGGTTTTTAAAGATTTTCAATTAAAAATATAATTAACTATGCTTCTCGTTTTCTGTGTAAATATTTAATAAATTATTTTAAAATTCTAAAATATGTATTTAGGAAAATATACAAATTAAAAATATGAAAAAGTGTAGAATTTAATAGTATTACTTATTAGAATGAGAAGGGGCTATATATTAATCAACTTGACTATAGTGATAACTTGCATGTCTAATATTAGTATCAAAATCTTTACAAATGGGCATTAGTGAAAAAAATATATATTAGTATATAAGAAATTCTTTGATCGCTCAGTAGAAACAAAGTCGATGAAGATCACTGAGAAGTCTATATATACCTACTACGATGCTCTTATCTTCTCATTGTTTTTTATTATTTATTTTACAAAAATGATCCACTTTTTTGAATTTTATAGCCTAAAATGAAAGTTGGATAAGGATTAAATTGACCAGAGCTTAATTTTATACGAGCATGCATTTTTTCTATGCATTTTCAACCAATTAGAAAGACACAATCAATTATTACGTTGACTGTGAAAATGAAACTAAACAATACTTGGAAATAATTTTTTTAATTAAGTCATAATAATTATGTCAGAATCTATGCGACAATAGAAGTGAGATTACTTCTAGAGGATATATGGTCTTTAATCTCGAACAAATTAGGCAAATAAACTAGTTTTACTGTGTGATTGTATCATTATGATTCTTGAATAAGAAGAAAATAAATGGGTGTAGCAATGAAACAAATTGAAAACAGTAATTGACATATACGTTCTCTGCACAAGATTCAAAGGATTTATGATAAATAAAATGGCCAATCTATACTGTTGTCGCATTTATTGGATTGTTCTGCTCCATAATTTTTAGAATATTTTTGGCATATATGTAGATTTTGTCCCCACAGATTAAAATAAACTCCTGGATTAGATTTAAACTTTCCTGTTATTATATTATTATGTATCCTTGACCTGATAAATTCTGAAATATTCTCTGAGCTGATGTCATCTTTGAAATAATAACAATCACAAAAGACTTAGTTTCTTATTTTTTTTAAAAACTGACAATTCTTGTTTGAATTAATTTAGGATTTTTTTTTCCAATTATTATGTTTTAGGCTGCATTTTTAAAGGCTGGACAATGGGCACCACATTTCCTACATAACATAATGATTGGCTAAGAACATCTTGGTGATGACCCAAAATCTTAAATTCAAAATTTGCATCTTATAATTTTTTTATATTTTAAAATTTAACATTTTATCTTAATTTTTTAAAATTTTAACAAATTAAGTTAAATTTTCAAATTATAAAAAATGTGATTTAATAAAAAAAATACCAATGAATAATAAAATTCAACATTTTTTAAGTCCAATGAATAAAAAGAAAGAAATTAATTTTACAGATAAAAATACCAATATTTCATCCTAATTTGGTCAACATATCCTTTATCTAGTTCTCATATAACACTTAATATTTTCCATGAAGTGAACAAATTACCAAGGAAGAAGGTGATTAGGCTTTAGAACCCAACCTTAGGCACCTTAGGAATCACTCAACATAGTAAATTAAAAGATATAAGACCATGCTTCTTTTTATACTAGAAAATCCACCTTTAACAACCTAAGATACCTCTTTCTATATCTTCCATATTAAAACCTTCAAAGAATTCAATCTTAAAACAAAAGTTTGACTAAAGAATTTATTTGGTAAGATGAAAAAGTTAGTTACTATCTTATTTGATCAACTTATAAATTATTTTGAAGAACAAAAAGGTGTTTGGTAAGATACTTCATAGTACTTTATTTTAAAAATTTATAACTTATAATCTATATCATCTACTTTCAACTCGTAGTTTATTTAATTTTCTTTCATTATTATTCTTATATTTTAATACATTTTCCTATTATTCTTAATTTATTTAAAATATATTGAAATTTATTTTAATTATTGAGCTATTTTCAGTATTAGTTAGGTTATTTTTAAAATCATGTAGTTAAAATTTTAAATAAAATTTAATATTACAAAAGTAAAGTAACCAATTTTTTATTAGATGATACAATGAAAATTATATGAAAGAAACTCAATGTAACCATAGCTAAAAATGAGAAATCAAAACATTTAAATTTCTAAACATAAATAAAAATTAAATTTAATTAACACTATGAAAGAAACTCAATGTAACAACAGTTAAAATTGAAAATCAAAACATTTAAATTTCTAAAAATAAATAAAATAATTTAATTAATACTCATTAGACAAAATAGTTTAAATAAAACGACTTGTTCAAATAATAAAATACATACTTTTTAAAAAAACAAAGAAAACTAATAAAAAATTTAATTATTTTTTTTTAAATCTGAAATTATAATTGCATAATAATATATTTTTGTCTAAATAACACAAATCTTATTTATATAATAAAATTAATGTAATTATATATTTTTATGTCATCTTACATTTAACAGTCAGCATCAACTAGTTCTAGTAAATAATTTTAAGCCAATAAACTAGTTTATCAAATCCAAATACAACTAGCTTATCAATTGCTCATAAAAAAAAACTAGCTTACCAATTAAAAATTAATCTATCAACTACTATATCTTACAAATTAGTTTTGCTATACATTCCTCTAGTTACAATTTTTGAAAACAAAGATATCCACACAAAATTTTATAACTTTCTCTTCATCCAGTAGTTAAATTATCTGTTAGAACTCTAATTACTCTTTTGTGATTTCAACCTCTACTCTAAGTAAAATATTCTTATATAGGGATTAATTTCTTATGTCAAGATATTGAAATCCCAATTGTTTTGGTCAAATCATTGGAGATTTTAACTCATTCAATTAGAAAATAACAAATTTATATCTAATATATTTATTTTAGAACCTCAAAGTATTAAAATCAACTCTTGAAAATAATATATACATATATATATATATATATATATATATATATATATTAATTAACTTATATTAAATTAGAATTTATATTTTGTATAATAATAAGATCATTGATTTTCATAATCCAAAAAGATATATTTAATTAGGGAAGTGGTTGGATCCAATCAAGTTTCAAAAGCATGTCCCTTAGTTTTTGGACTTAAGTCTCGCTACGTGAGACTCAAAGTCTCAATGATTTTTCTGAGTGTAAATTCAAGTTTGTGTATGTTAAACTTAAGTTTAGCTTATAGGACTCAATTCTCATAATTTATTTTTCTTAAAAATAATTATTTGAATCCCATTATTAAGCCTACACCTAATTTGAAGAAGTTTAAAGTCACGAAACCTCTTTATTTTGGAAAAAATAAATTCCTTGCATGCACGTTCATTCTCTTTCTCTCCTAAAATCATTTCTTCCAATTTCCAAACTCTCTATTTTTCTTTTTAAAAAATTTCTCTCCATCATTTATCAATTTCAGATTCTAATTACAATTCTTAACAATTAAGGAATCAATAAACTAATCAAAACATCGATTAGAATAAGTTCTTGTTTATCCTTTTTCTTTTATTTTCTACTTCTTTTAGTTTTTATTATCTATCTTGGTCAGAACAGTTGAAAAACTTATTCTTCTTAACTTAATTAAATTTTGTTTATGTTTTGATAACCTGCCATAGGTTCTTAAATTTCTAAGAATATTGTAATATGTCTTGAAATTGTTTGAAAAAAAAAATTCAGGTAAGGAAAACTAGTATTAAAATTATGATAGTACTTGATTGTGAGATGAGATGTGATTTTAAGTTAAATGTGATAATAAAATTTTGTATAGTTTGATGAAATGGATGATTTTATATTAATTGAACTTCACTTAGTTTTGGATATGTGAATTTACCTTACCCTTTCTCCTAGGTTTCTCTGGTAATCTAAGTCTTTTATATTAGGTTAAATGTTAGTATCTAGTAATAGCTAGCTTAAAAGTCTTGCTGAAGAGGAAAGTTATGTGTAAGTTTTATGTATGGTGGAAGAATTTATATGTGAAATTTGTAATAATTAAGATTAATGCTTAATGCTGAAATTGTAAAAAAATGATATAAATTGTTATACTTTTCACTTTAAGGTACTTTGACTCTATATTATAATAGTCATAATTGTTTTTTCTAAATTCTTTATGTTTATATATTTATATACTATCAACTTATTCTTGTTTTTTTTTTTTTTTTTTTTTTTTTTATCTTTGAATTATAATGATGATACTGTCTACTTGAAGACACTGAAATTGGAGTTTGTGTGTGTTAATTTATTTTTTATGTTAGAAAAAAAATACAAGAAATATAAAAAAATCATAATTTAAGTATATTGTAGTCTTTTTTATACAGTTACTTATTATATATAACTTCTTTTAAATTATTAAGTAATCAATTCCACATCAAAATAATATATATATATATATATATATATATATATATATATATATATATATATATTTAGGTGCACCGATAAGAAAATGAAATCTTATAGATGCACCAATTATTCTATCATATCACAGGGACCAAATTTTATAACAATATATAATTGAATTAAGTATAAGTAAGGCTTACAGAAAGAAAAAACTAAAAGTGAATTCAATATTTTATAAATAAAACCATCCTATTTTCTACAGAGAAAAAAGAAACACGTGAAGTCCAAACGAAATTCTATATATCAATAGTGATAAGTGGTTTATATCTAACATATCTGTATCAAAATCTTTAGGTTGGGAGCTTAAAGTCCAAAGGGTCATGGGATCCCAAACACAGTCTCAGCTACCAGTTGTAGACTTCACAAACCAAAATCTTAAACCTGGTACACATACATGGCTCTCAACTTGCCAAGTAGTGCGTAGTGCACTTGAGGATCATGGTGGTTTCTTGGCACTCTATGATAACATCAGTTTGGAGACATATCACTCTGTCTACTCGGAAATGAAGAATTTTTTTGACCTCTCAACAGAAACAAAACGAAGGAAAACCACTGAAAAACCTATATTCAGCTATTCTGGGCAGCGACCTGGGATTCCTTTGTATGAATCTGCAGGTATCATGAATCCACTCAACTATGAGGATTGCCAGAAATACACACATGTTATGTGGCCACAAGGAAATGATACTTTCTGGTAACTATATTTGTTTTTAGGATCCTATGATAGTTTCATTTGATGCTTTTAGGTTTACTTTCTGTAAGTAGTTTTTTTTTTCATCAAGGAATTAAAGGTAGGTTGATTTGTAAATTGCACAGACTAAACAAAAGTTTGATAAGGATTAAGAGTTTAATTTCATGCACTGTGTCAATGTATTTTATTTTACTTTTTTAATCAATTAAAAATCATGATGAATTTGAATTTTAAGATATAAATAATGTAAAACTGAACAAACTTATCATATAATGTAAAAAAATTCTTCCATAAACTATTGTTTTCAACTAAAAAATGTTATAATTTTGTGGACAAAAATAACTTGTCAGGCATTTACTTGCCATCCTCAATATTACATTGATTATTCATATGCATGTCTCTTTATTCTAGAAAATATAATTATTTTTAGTGTTTTTAATCCATTTTTTTTATGAAAGACTAAAACATATTATTTTTAACTAGCATTTAAAATATGTTTACAATTTCTTGTGTTCACAAGTTGACATGCATAATAATTAACTTTATTAACTTGAAATGTAATTATATATACTTAATATAATTTTGAATTGGTTGAGAATATAAAGTTATATGAACAGTGCATAACAATTATAGATATATTAACCCTTTGGATTTTGTTTTTCTGAGCAGTGAAAGTGTGAATTCCTATGCAAAGCAAGTAGTGGAACTGGATGATATTGTGAAGAGAATGATGTTTGAGAGCTATGGAGTGGAGAGGAAGAAACTTGAGTCTTTACAAGAATCAACTGAATATGTGCTTCGAGGCTACAAATACAGAATACCAGAAGCGGGTGAGAGCAATTTGGGAGTGCCTCCTCATTCTGACACTGCTCTTCTAACTATACTGAATCAGAAGGTAGAAGGCTTGGGGGTGAAACTGAAGGATGGGGAATGGTTTGAGGTGGGTGTTTCACCTTCCTTGTATTTGGTAATGGCCGGTGATGCATTGATGGTGAGCAACTTTTAATTTCTTCAATCTTCTATGCTCAAATATTATGTATATAAAGTTTTGTATAATATGTGCATATGAAATTATTAAAACTTGATGGCACAGGTATGGAGTAATGGGAGAATACCAGCTTGTGAACACAGAGTTATAGTAAACTCAAAGAAAGAAAGATACTCAATGGGACTACTTTCATATGCTAGTAAGATAATGGAACCACAAGAGGAGCTGATTGATGAGGAACATCCTCTGCGTTATAAACCACTTGACCACTATGGATACCTACGTTTCTTTCTAACTGAAGAAGCCTTAAAATCTGAATCACGGATCAAGGCATACTGTGGTATTTGAAACACATGTTGTGTGAATAGTGTGTCGTGTTTTAAGGATGTAAAAAGTTGAAAGTTTAGTCTGGTGATGCTTGTGTAGTGTTACTTGTCGTGTCGTGTTCGTGTGTTGCATTAATTTATTTTATGAGTTATTTTAATACGTATCTAAGTGTGAGTGTAAGTTTTAAGTTGAGTAAAAATAAAAAAATTGATTACTGTATAAGAAAAAAGATTCAAAAATTTAATTTTTTTTATTGAAAGTTGTGTCATTTTCTTATATTATAAAGTGAGTTTAAGCATAAATTTAATTTGTTCATACAAATTTTGTTAAGATAAATTCTGATATTATATTAAGAAGTGAATTTAAGTTTAAGATAAATTCTGATATTATATTAAGTAGTGAATTTAAGCTTAATTCATTCTTACAAAATTAACTTATAAAATAAAGATTGTCTTCATTCGAATGGATTCAACTTAGTTTATTCTTAGGTAATCTTTCTCACCAAATTTTGCTATTACCAGGATGAATAATGTTGAGAGTGTGTTATGCGATGAACATAAAAGGGTGTTATGATTTATGAATAACAAGAAAATAAATAACTGTGTCTACATGTTAACAAACATATGAGACAAATTCAATTGAAAACGGTAACTGGTATATCTCTGTTCAGAGTGGGGGATACGGTTAGTTGTACTCAGCACAAGATTCCAAGAATTTTGGTCCCTTGTAATTGTTTTGCTCCATAATTTTTAGAATATTTTTGGTATATATGTAGATTTTGTCCCCACAGATTAAAATAATTCCTGGATTTGGTTGAAACTTTATGATATTATTATGTATCCATGACCAGATAAATACTGAAATATTCTCTGAGCAGATTAGTCAAAACAAAAAAAGCTTTGTTTTTTGTTTTCAAAAAGCTTATGGCCAAACCAATGACAGAGAAAGCTACCAATTCTTGTTTGAATTACTTTAGGAAATGGACACCACACATTACAAACTCATGACATAATTTTTTCTTAAACTTAAATAACATTTAGTAAGTTTAGGAATTTTATATGATCAAGAAATTTCTGTTTTTGATTTTTTATAATTTTTTTTCTCGCCACTATTTACTGAAATTAATTAAAATAAAATTTGTCTATTTCACAATTATCATTTTATCTTTTGTTATCTTTTTTTTTTTTAAATATAAAATTTTATTTTTATAATAACTATAATATTCTTAAAAATAAATTATCATACGTTACGGTTGTCCAAAAAATTATTTTTCATTTGTTAAACGTTTGGTCCCGGTGGTAATGTTTCACGTCTTAGTTTCTCATAATTTTTTATTTATTTATTTTGGTTTCTATTGTTTATTGTTGTTATTTAAGTGACGAGTTTGCAATTAAACTACTGTTGTTTCAGTATTTGAGTAGAATGACTTGTATAATGTTTTAAAATTATTTTTTAAAGAAAATAAATTAATGTAGTGGAAACAAATTATTGTCGAAAGCAATAATAAAATCTTTTTTAATCGTGTAAAAGATACGTTAATTAATATAATCCAGGACCTTAATATCCACGAGTCTCTAACAACGTCGGTGCATATGAACTTTTATATGAAGCACTAAACATGGTTTGACTGCTTATTCCTGCAACTCGATATCATCTTCCTGCACCTCCATAGTTTAGGCGAATTTAACGTTTAATCTTTTTTAAAAAATTTATATCCCATAATACCCTCCACCACCCTTCACATCTTTTCTTCCTTCACTTTACTTGCACCCCATTCGAACTTCACTACATCCTATTCAAACTCCACCAACGGCGACTGCACCTCCACTGTCAGTGATTGTATCCCACTTTGTCACTGCAAATCTACATTGAGTGTACCTTAGTTATTGGTTGCTAGTGTTGGTTCTCCATCCTTGGTTCTCCATTCACAACGACAACCCATAAACCTCCACTTGTAAGTTTAATTTTAGATTCTAGAGATAGTTGTGGTAGATTGGTGGCGAAGGACGGCGGTGGTGAACATTTTTTTTTACTGTTAAATTGTTCTACTGTTTATAGAAAACATAAGTAATTCAAAACTTCTCTTCTGCGGTTTGTACAAACCGTAGAACAGTAGAAAAAAAATTTCTATTCTGCGGTTTGTACAAACCGCATAAAAAAAAAAAATTCTACTATTCTGTTGTTTGTACAAACCGCAGAAGAGAAAAAAAATTTCTACTGTTCTACGGTTTGTATAAACCGCAGAAGAGAAAATTTTTTTTTACTGTTCTACAGTTTATACAAACCGCAGAAGAAAAAAATTTTGATATGCGGTTTCTACAATCCGTAGACTTCTGTCATACACCTATGCACTTACGGGTTGTATCAACCGTAAACTCTTATAAATGGTGATTTAACTACGGTTTCTACAATCCGTTAGTGTCTAATATCCTGATTTTAAACTTACGACTTATAGAAACTGTAAATATAAAATTCTTACTGTTTCTACAATTCGTGAAAAACCGAAAACTGGATACCAAATACCTCGATGACGACGACTCTCGTTATTTTTTAGCCACCCACTCCGACCGACGACCGCCCAAAGCGCCTTCAATCCGTCACTCCAGTACCGTCGGAACCTCTCACCACTGCCACAATTTCCACCTCCGTTCAGAACTGCACTGCACTGCTCCTCTTCCGTTCAAAATCTTAGTTTATATCAGCAGAGATAATTTTGTAATCTACTCATATCTATTGCTCGAATTTTAAAAATTATGGAGATGCAGGAAGATGATATAGAGGTGCAGGAAGAAGCATTCACATGGTTTATGTCATAGATATAGCGTATAACTAAATCTGTCCAAAATATTCAACTATTTCTTTAGTAGATAATATCGTGTACACCGTTTAACATCTAAATATTTTCTTATTTATTTTATTTTTTATTATTAATAAAAAAATATTGTATTATTAATAAAAAAAATCATCTTCTACTTTATTTGGAAAGTATAATTTTTACTATATTAATAATTACGAATTTCTAAAGATTTATTTTGATTTACATAAAAAAACTATTTATTTTAAGATATTATATTTGTTGAAAATAAAGTTGATTTTTTTTGTTTTCTACAATATTGTAGAGTTGTCTATAATTAATAAGGTACTTAAGGCAATTCTACAATATTATAGAAATGTCTAAAGTTAATAGAACAGTTGAGAAGTCTACCATCAGTAATTGAGAATGTTCAAATTAATTAGGAGTCTAGAACATTCTCATGAGTACTATAAGTAAAGCTAGTCATTTGTCATTTGTATCAAGCCATTTTGAGAAGTAATAGTCTTCTAAAGTTTCTTTCTTCTTCTCTTGAATTATTTTTCTTTATTTTTTAAGTTATTAGTGTGTGATTGTATTCTTTCATCCTTTATTGGATCAGCAGGCTTTTTCTATTTTTTCTTGCTGTTCTTTTATATTTTATAATACTAATTAAGTTTGCACATAAATAACTAAATTAATTATATATTTATAGACAATTATCAATAAAATTATCTGTCAGTAAAGTAATTTATATGGCGCTATTGTAAACTTTGGAGCATAGCATGTAAATACTTTTGAGCATGGCATTTAAACCTGGTTACATTACGGACGTAAATATCTATTATTACTTTTGTGTTAATTTTGACTATCCTACGCACCATATATAACTAATCAATGAATACATATAAATATGTATAATCAAATTTGTTATACCTTAAATCTAATTTTAGGAATCAATCATTATGTTATCATATAATAAACAAAAGAATTGTACCATAAAACACAAATCAATAAAGATTAAAGATGAAATTCAAGTTCAAAATAAAACCAAAGTTTAGACGAGTTCAAAATAAATCCGAAGTTTCATAATTAAGTATTCTAAATTAACCTAATATTACCATAAATCACAAATCAATAAAGATTAAAGATGAAATTCAAGTTCAAAATAAAACCAAAGTTTAGACGAGTTCAAAATAAATCCGAAGTTTCATAATTAAGTATTCTAAATTAACCTAATATTACAAATTGTTTTCAAGATAAAAAAAAGTTCTAATAATTTGAATAACAGTAAATAATTGTTGTTATGGATTTTTCTCTTTTGTCATGTTGTTGGTTTTATTAGGATTGTCAGAGAGTTTTGTGAGGTTGGAGGATAAGTCAGGTTTGATGCTGGTTAAATAGATGTTGTTTGTCGCAACTAGGAGTGAATTTTATTTTATTTTTTTGAAAAATCATAGAAAAATGAAAAACAAAGAAATGGTTTAGGATTAAATACAAGGAAGGTGTAAGTAAGTATGATTTTTTAGAATGTTTATTTTTTTTAAAAAAGAAAACTGCAAATTAATAAAAAGATTTATATATTTTTTGTTTTGGAATTCGACTATGATTGTGTGTACAGATAGAGTGTTGAGGACAGAGAGTCCGGGAAGGGGTGGTGTAGAGTAAAATGTGGGGTGTTAAGAGTAGTTATGGTCTGTTGGCCCATAGTAAATTTGGGTCTGCACACAGCAAAAGAGGAGGTGCGAAAAGCATACTGGACCTGCTGGCCCATAGGAAAATATGGGTGTTGTGCATAGGAAAATGGGGTTTAGGAGTAAGATTGGCCTGATGGCCGAAATAATATAGTAGGGATGCATGTGGAAAAGGGGAGAATGTTTGCTGATGGGGAGTACGTAGAAAACAGGGTACAACAGTAAATCCAACTTTTTTATTTTATTTTTATTATTTTTTATATACTTTCTTATTTTATGTAAAATGTATTGGGTTGGACTCAAACTATATTTTTATATTTTCTAAAAATTAAAACCCAATGAAAATTTAAATTAATTTTTTAAAATTTTATTAAAAATATAGTTATTTTTTAGTTTTCTAATATTTATTTAAAAAATTATAATTTTTATTTTTTAAAATTAATTAAATAAGCATTTTTTAGTTTTTCTATAAATAACTATTATTTACTGGAACGAGATTAAGTGTTAACACAATAATGGTTGGAGATGAGGCACACGAGATGGTATAATTAAAAAATTATTTATTTAATTTTTACGAAACAAACAAACAAACAAATGTATTAAAGAGAATGAAATGAATATTATACATTAAAAACTATTACAATGTCACTAAAACTTTCATATTTTGAACTAATTACAACTTATAATTAAAAAGTATTTAATTTATTTATACATTTTTGTCAATGTGAATCATCATTCTCTTTCTCTTCACTAATATGATATTCACGTTCATCCAAAAATATATTAGAACAAAAATTTATTATCACATAAATTCTATCGAAACAAAAAGTTACCATCCAAGATCCACACTATTCCTTGTCTTTCAAGATTCAAACCAATCAAATCATAACTAGACAATAAAACAGTAGCATTCACGCAACAAAGGAACGTGGACCACTTCAAATTAACTTTAACTTTCATGCAGTATATGTGGAAAATAAACAATAAAGTCACATAAGATAAGATCGAATTTAATTTTAGATAAAATTAGATAAGATCAATTTTAATTTTAGATAAAATTCGATAAGATCAATTCAATTTTAGAATTCAACAATGATGAAATAAAATTATTCATTAATGTCGAAGTTTCTATATAATATCCAAAGGTATTAATTTAAATATACTTGTAATATTATTAATCTGCACACCTTCATTAGATCATAAACTGTTCCCATATGATTAGATTGTTTGTATAGCTACTCTAAAAGCGATATCTATGTATCAAAAAGCAATATTATATTTTGTTTATTTATTAACAAAAATATATACAAGTTGGAAATCTTGAATCATTTGTAAAAAGATAAAGACAAATTTGTTATTAAAAAATTATTATATATATATATATATATTAAAAGTATATTTAATTATATAAATATTTTCTAATTTTTAATTGATTAATTAATTAATATATTTAATAGATTATTTTTATATTTTAAATTACTCTATTATAATTAATAATTAAAGTTTAATTTATAAGTTTTATATTATGTTATTATTATATAATTTTCATCGTTAAAATAATATAATATAAAAAATAATCTTTTAAATTATTTTTATTTTAGTTTTTAATTTAGAAAAAATAAATCAACACTGATTTGATAAATTAGATGAAACGGATCAAACAAATTGACGAGAGGCCGACCCCACCCAATTTGGACAGTTTGGTGGCCCACCAGGCCGGATCAAAAGAAATTTTGCTACCCGTAATTGTATAATTTAAAATTCAATTTTTTTATTTCAAATTACATAATCTAAAATATAATTTTTTGTATTTTAAACTTTGAAATATAAAAAGATTATATTTTAGATTATACAATCTAAAATACGAGTTTTTTTTATGAATATAGTTAAAATTTAATTATATATTTAAAAATAAGGTATATTATTTTTCCTTTGCCGCAAATAATATTCAATTTTTCAAACATTTGAATCAGATTGTTGATTCAACTTAAACACTTTCAATCCATAATCAATAAATACATGCTGTTGTTATCACTTATAAATTAGGCATTAAATTGAAAAAAAAAAATGTAAAGACTTAAAATCAAATTTTGAAAATGACCAAAAAAGACAATTTTTATTATTATCATTTAAACTTTAAATTAGATATTAAATATATTTTTTAAACTTTAATAAATTCAAATATTTATTACGTTTATTTTAATTTGAAAGATAACATGATAATTCGAATTTTAAAAACTAATATTCATAAAAAGTATAAATAAACTAAATTTTTAATAAATTTGAAAGAAAAGATATATTTGAATAAACTTCTTATCAATCTTTAAATAAATTTATTCAAATATATCTTTAAAATTCTAAATAAAAGATATATTCGAATATTATTCGAAATATAAGTTTTTAAAATATGAATAAACTATCTTTAAAATTCGAAATAAAAGATATATTTGAAGAACTTCTTTACAAAAGGTTATTTAGACAAATTAAAAATAAAAATTAAAAAATAGTAAGTTTAATTCATATAAAAAATTAATTTTCAAATCATAAAAATTATTTTATTATTCTCTTAAAGATACATTCTATTAAATTTTGCAAATATCTCCCAAATACATAATAAATTATAAGTACCTGATAAGTGATAAGTAAAACGTGTTATACTTTCTATATCACTTACACGTATAATCAAATTATATTATATAAATAATCGAATTAAATTTAATTATTTTCGTTGAATTTATAAAATTAAATTTTAAATTACTTTTTTTAAATAATATAATAGTTTATCAAATATTTGACTGATGTATTCAAGTAATTAAATTTTTTTATCAACATCAAAGAGTAAATTAATGGAAAATATGAAAAAGTTACTTCAACCTTACACAACTAAATCTTGACTAATGCTACTACAAAGCATCACTCTCGTCTTCTTCAGTCAAGCAAAGGGCCCAAGAAAGTGGCTTCTTGGCGTGTGTTGGTAGTTTCTTGAAAATTTGAGGTTGCCCTTTTGGTTTTGAAAGATGAGCATTGGTCCGAGGTGGTACTATGATCATGCGTTTATGATGTTGTGTCTGGTTCTTGTTCTGTTCTTGTGCAGTTTGCATGGGAAGCTGCACAGCAGAAGGGTGTGGACGAGGGTAGAACAAATCTGTTGGGAAAAAGTTGTATTGTTGGAATCCAGCCATTGATGTTTGATGTCTTCTATGATCAAGAAACAAGGATGAATGAGAAAGACAAAACTGTTCTTCACAAAACTGAGACCTGAGGAGAGAATCTAAAGCATTGGTTCATGTGAATGTTGTATTTGTGTATATATAGAGAGGCTTTATTGGTTGAATTCCTTATTTTTCTCTTGATATTATTGTTATCTTTTAATAGATTACACTGTAGATATAAGATTTGTTTTGATAATATTAAATTTTAGGTTATATAATATCCTTTTAGTAAAATCTGTTTAATCTTTTTTTCTTATATTTTTGAAAATTCGTTTTGGCTTTTTAAGTTTCAAAAGAAAATCAATTGTGAATTATCTTTTGGGAAAAAACTGTTATGTTTTGAATTTTTCTTTTTGGTTTTAAAAAATCGATTTGATTCTTCTGTAAACGTGATTTGTATTTTGTAAACAGTTATACAGAATCAATTTAGTTTTAAGATATTGAGTCCTCACTATCTTAATTTATTTTATAAAATTTTTAAATTAAATTTTATTATTTTAAAATAATACAAGAGTATTATCAGTTTTTAACCTCTTGATTTGATTTTTCTTTTAAAAAAAGATGGGACAAACTTACCTAACAATTTGAGTTTCTACGAAGGATTTGTACATGTCATTTATGATAAATGAACAAATATAAGCGCTTTGTATTTCTTAGTATTTTTTATTATTTTGTTTTCTAATATATACATGAGTATATATATATATTATTTTATTTTATGTAATTTATTTTTAACCGGAAATGGAATAATTATAATTGAGTATATTGTTTATATATTATATTAAAGTTATGTTGTAAAAAAATTAAATATTCTAAATACTTAGATATTAATTATATATAAAATCTGAACTGTTACTTTTATTTAATTTAGGTGGACGTCTTTTTTTTTTTTTTTTTTTTTTTTTTTTTTTTTTTTTTTTTTTTTTTTTTTTTTTTTTTTTTTTTTTTTTTTTTTTTTTTTTTTTTTTATTTTTTTTTTTTTTACTATCTCTTAATTTCTTTTTTGTTTTCTCTTTTTATTCTTCATCATGTTTTAATTATTTTTTGTCTTTTTTTAATTTTTTTCATATTGGTGTCTTTTATTGTAAATTTTGTATTATGACTTTAAAATATTATTAAAAATAAAAATGAAAAATAATTTGTATACACAAACAAATAATCTCATTACATAGCTTATAAATGTTTCAATTGTATTTTTGAAATTTTTATTTTTTATTATTTTATTAAATTTTTTATTCATTCCGTTACATTTTGTATATGTTTCTATTTTGTATATATTTTTATTTTTCTTGTAATTATAGAATTTTAATACTCTTGTTTTAAGAGACTTGGATAAACTTTAGTAAAGTTTCGGTCAGTTTGTATAAGGTGTTTAATTTGAGTGTTTTTTTATAGATTTTTGTATTTAAAATTGTTTATTTTTAAATTTAAATTATTTTATTGAATTGACAATTTTCTCTTATTTTTTGTCAGAACTTTTGATCTTCTTTTTCAGTTTCGAATTCAAAGTAATGGATATTTTTTAATTAATCAATTTATTTAAGTATATTGAATTTTCTTTTATCTATGATTCACATCTTATTTTGTTATTAGTAAGATTTTAGTTGGATTGAGGAGTTAGATTTAAAGAAAAGAATTTGAGTTAATTTGAGATAAAAGTATATGAAAAGTTGAGTTGTTTAGATTAGAGGAAAGATTACTAAAAATTAAGAAAAAATTTTAAAAGTTTGTAAGTGATGTGATGGATATAATTGATAAAACAAATTTTTTAATAGATGAAATTATAATTAAAATTAATCTAAGATTAAATATAATTAATTTATTAGGTGTGATAGATAAAATATTATTATTTTAAGTAATAAAATCATAAAAGTATCAATTATTTTAAAATAAAAAATAAAAATTTTAATTATTATTGTTAATAATATAATTATTTTATAAATTTATTTTGATTATTATTTTTATTTATTTTTATTATCATTTCACAATTTTATTATTATAATTACTATTTATGATTTTATTATTATTATTATTTGTAGTTTCTAATATTAATTTTATTGATATTTTATTTTTATAATTATATTGTATTATTACTTTATAATTTATTATTTCTTATTTTTGTTAATATTTTATTACTATCATTATTTTATAATTTTATTAAATTTAATATTATATTAATTATTATTATTATTTATAATTAATTATATAATAAAATATAATAAAAATTTACTTTTTTCGCAAATCTTTATCATAGAGCGAAAAAAAATCTGTTAAAATCTTTTTTCTTGAAACTCGTTTTTAATTATTTTTTATTCATAAAAATTAAACTTTTATCACAATTCATCGCGCTCTTTGTATTTCCATCAACTAAAACAAAAATATCTTAAGTGAAAATTGTAAAAAAAAAAAAATCCTAAACGAAGTTAGTATTCCATCACCAAAATATTCAACGTATATATTTCTTTGTGCTTAATAACAATAACTCTCATCATTTGTATGGATTTTGCTTGATAAAACTTTCAGAAAAAATAATTTCGAGTTTTCATTACTTCCACTATTGATTGAGTTTCATATCAATTAAATATTTATAAAAATATTTAAAATATTAATTAAATTTTATATTGGTTGATATAAACAATATTGTGTTGGAAGTTGTTTTGTAGTAATTAAGATCAGTTCATATAAGTCAATTTTTTATCAGATGTACTTATTTGATTTTATAACAATAATTTTTAGTGATAACTTACTTATATAACAATATTGTGTTAAATAAAATATTTAAATAGTTTATAAGTGGATCCAAACCTCACCTTACTAGTCGGTTTGATTAGGTTAACTTAGGCTTAAAGTCCACTTCTAATATGGTATCAGAGTCTATCATATGATATCACATTAATGTTACAATGATATTAATAATACTTCTATCTCAAAAATACTTATTAAATGGTTTACATCAATACAGATTAACATCAAAACTGAGATTAAATTATTTAAAAGAAAGACAAATATAACATAAAAGTTCAAAAATAAAATTTGACATCTATGTTCTTAGTAAGTTTGGCTTCTAGTATCACTGATATTTTTAAATTAAAATAAGAATAATATGTATTTAGACTTAAATTCTCTATCTTTAACAAAATTACAAATATCCTACATGGGTGAATTGCATATATTATTTTTCTAGATAAAACATTGAATCATACAAAATAAACATGATTTTGTCATATGTAAAAATGAAATTATTAAACTAGAATCACAAAACTGACAATTTTATTCTCTTTAATTTTGTCATCTTTTATCCCACTACAACATTCAAGTAAGAAAATTATGGTTTGAGAGTCGCACTGACGTGTATGATGACATGGCAGGGACTATTTTTGTCATTTTTTTGTTACGCTTAATGTTGGGTATTGTAGTAATTTTGCGTTTAACAAAGCGCTCATTAGGGTGGAATCGCTACCGTCGCTGCGATTAGGTTGCGAAAAAGATAGGGTGAGAAGAGGATGAGAAAGGCGCTATGCATTTGTCGTGGGTTTGAGGGTGAAAACCCTAAGAAGCAAACATTTACCCTTTTCTCCCACAACAACAATAAACCCTAAGAAGCAAATCTTTACCCTTTTCATAATAAACCCCTAATCGCAAGACGGAGAACAATAAACGCAAAACCACCAACAACGCTATCGAAAACAAAAGCCAACCACCAACTACCTCACATCACCATAAATCAAAACCAATCATCGCTACTCAAAAAGACAACCACTCATAATAGAACTTCGACCCAACAATCAACCACCAATTCAAAGCACCACCTGTGAAATCCCTTTCGTCACACAATCAACGACGACACATATAAAATGAAATTGTAATTCTAATTTCATCTTCACGTTAAACTCTTCTCCTCCAATAAAAAATTTATTTTGTTAATCGAGTTAGCATATCCTATTAAAAATTATCATTATCATTCAGTCACAATTACGTAATGTTGTTAAGTGATTGACATATCAATCGCGGTGTAAAAATATAAACACTTCTTTTAAATAATATGAAAATCATGAAATCGAAATTCTAGACTTTCTTTATTGAAGAAATCTACGTACATACATTACTTATTAGCACTTCAATTATGACTAGAAATATAAAAGAGAGAAAATTGTATGCCAATTTCATTTATATAATACTCAACTCAACATTTTTATTTAATATAAGTTCCAATGAGAATCAATATCACATAGATAAATGACTCATGATAATTAAAGACCAACATATATAGTTTTAAGATAAAACACACATCATATATAGTTTTAAATACCACCATCAACATATAGAACTCACACTCAGACCAACGAAATTACCCTTTAAATCTCTAGAGTTTCAACGAAAGATCCAATGCATCACCATTGACATTAGCCTGATTGAAATAATGATTGTTGGGGATGGGTTTCTCCAACAATTTGATATATGGCTTTGTTCCATCAATTGGTGAAACTTGCATGTTAAGATTTTCCTGAGCCAAATGAGCCTCGAGGTGGAATATGAGTGCTTGGAAGTTTGGAAAAATACTATTACATATTCGACATTCTACAGAAATTTCGTTTAAAAAAACGTTGTTTGACATGGTTTGAAGCAAGGATTCCCTGAAAAGAGAAGATGATCACTTCAACTACTGAAATGGATTTTTATATCAAAAAAAATTTACACACATTAAATGTACACACATAAAAAATAAAGTTAAATAAATAATATTTATTAAAACATTTATGACATTAATTTTTTATTTTATATATTAAATGTAGGGGTCAAAAATTAAATAAGTAACTGGCATAATAAATGAATTTTTTTTTATAAGAATGGAAAAGGAACTCTAGGAGAAACTTTCGGAAAAGGTGCCACTTCCAATAAATCTACATATATAGTTTTTCTAACCCAAACTAGGGGTGTTTATCAGTCAGTTTAAATTAAATATTTAAGCGAATATAAACTCAATGGATAATTTTTTATCCGTTTGGATTGATTTATATTTAAAAAATGACTTGACTAAACAGTTTAAAATTGGGTTGGTTTAGTTTGAATCAATTGGATGCAATTATATATAAATATAATTAAAATCATATTTTAATAAAGAACATATAATATCGTTTAAAAGTTTCACCAAGTTTTGTCATTAAAAATATAAACAATGTTTTTATATTATGATTAAAATTAGTTTTATCGGATTTTTATATCAGAATCTTGTACCCAAACCATTAGATTTATGGAATTTTATATATAAAAGATAACAAATAGTTAAAAGGAATTACTTTGTCAGTACATTTTCTTAAAGGAACTTAGTCCTTTCTTATTTTCTTATATAAAATTACAAGAAAATTCGCTATTACCAACAAACAAAATGTGTAGATAAGAAAAATAACTCGTCGTAATAATTACTATGAAAAGTAATCTGTCAAAAATAAGTCCGAGCAATCATTATCATAGATTTTTGTTCTTGGGTAATTTTATCCACAAATTAACTTAACATAGATTATTCCATGGATAACATATACACAAGTTGGTTTGTAAATTATTCATAGAATAGGTAATGGGTAAGTTACAAATGAAATAATTAGCTGAATTGTTAGCATTCTTCAAATGATACCATATTAATATAATAGACATGATAAATATAGAAGGACAGACATGACAAAGTTATAGTCATAGTTATATATATTCTTTCGCGCTAACTTGTATTAAGTTATATTAGGACAGAGATGTGATGTTACCACTATTTATTATTTTAACTTTTAAGTGTAGAATTAAGATCAAATATAGAAGAATGGAATTTAATATAAACAAGTCCACTGTAAATTCTTGACGCCATTATGATTAGAACCTTGCCAATTTTTTGGAGTGGAAAATTAAAAGCGAGAATGAAAATGAGTTTGAGTAGTTAAAAATTGTGGAATTTTTTAGCTGAGAAAGAATGAAAATGAGCATAGCCAAACATGTGATATGGTACAAGGGATATTGAGGTGAGATTGTGAAAGTTGGAAGATTCTAAGGGCATTTGGGTCCTCCCCTTTTGGTCTTCCAGTTGTTGTAGCAGGGGCATACCTCCTTGTTGCCATAGGTTCCAGGGGGCACACACAGACATTTCGCACAACACTTTTGGCAGAAGAACAAGCACGGCTTCTTGTACTGTGTGTTTGAGCATCTATGCGCACAACGAGGACCACAATCTGTGTAATATGCACCATTTTAATCTTAACATCAATTTCATTTCACCAATACAGCAAAACAAAAACAAAATAATCATGATTTATTCATACCTTGTGGTTGAAGACTGCCTTCAGTGGTGCCATGCTGTGACAGAAGAAATCAAAAGACAACATTAACACATGAAATAGTAAAAATTGTACAAGGTTGTTGTTAACTGTCATGTAACTAACTAATAACTAACTTTGTGAGAAATTTTGTAAATCTGAAAAGCCTTACCTCGTTTGACAGAGGAGCTGGTGCTGGTACTGATGCTGGAGCTGGAGCTGGTGCTGGTGCTGGTACTGGTGCTGGTGCTGGAGCTGGAGACTCAGTGGTAGCAACAACAATCATAGCCTGAAGATGACAACGTTAGTTTATGCATTGTTGAGGATTAGAATGTAGCAATGCAGGGGAAAGAGAGAGAAGCTATTGGAATGATGTTATCTTACATGAGTGTCCTTGAAAAGAAGAAGCATTGGAAGGAGGCAGAAGAGAAGGATGGTTAGGTTTGTGGCCATTGCTGTGTCAGTGAAACAGTTCTTGAGACAGAGAGAGGGAAGTTGTGTTATGTGAAGAGTGGTGAGTTGGGTAGTTATATGGGAAGTTGGGTGAGACTTTGTCCATATTTTTTAACCTGAAATATAGATGGCGAAGAAACAGCCATTTTTTTTCATTGTGACCAGTGCAGATTCTACAGCATCACATTTTCTTGCCTATTAAAGTGGCTCTTCTTACACCTCCTGTTTCTTATCACTACACGTTCCCATTATCAATCATATGCTGAATTTGTCTCCGTTCATACCTTTCATTATCTCCTCTCACCGTTAATAATGTTAATATGTTTAGTTAAATTTCTTAATTTAAAAAATAAAATGTATTTTAGTATGTGTATTTATAAGGTTCTAAATAATCTATACATATTAAACCTAACTTATTTCTAATTTATATAGGATTTTCAACAAATCCATTTCAATTTGAGATTACTCAACTTATCTGCACAAATAGATCTAATAGGTCTGATACATCTAATAATTTTATTGAAATAGACTTTAATATATATTATGAAATAGATTTTAAATATTATAAAATTAATTTGTAAAGTAAAATTTACATTCATTTACATAATATTAATAAGTATTATATTTAGTTATGTGAAATTTCAATCACATGTTAAATTTATTTAGTTTATTAAATACTTAAAATTTTCACACTTTTAAATTAAATTTTACCATTTAATTTTTTATCTTACTCCATTTTCTTGCTTACTTATCTTAATAATATAATTGACATAATAATATATAAGTTATTAAAATAAAAAATAATATTTAATAAATAAAAAAATTAATAAGAATTCAATTAAAAATACTTAAATTTATAACTACTTAAAATTTAATTAAGTTAATTGTAATATATAATTAATGACAATTTATAAAACTGACTACGTTATTTTCAACTTACGAAATTTTAGCTATAATATTTTAATATAATATATTCTGGTAACTGATAATACATTTTCTTTTATAGCAGTAACCGATGTTACCTTGTTTTCAGGATAGTATGTAACGTAACGTTGACTCACTGTAGAGTGAATTATGGAAGAGGGAATAATTTTAATTGGACACATGAATATTTATAAAATTATATTTGTTATTAATAAGGTTAATTTTCCTTTAATAGAGGTGGGGCTAAGACCCAGAATTATCTATAAAATTTAGACTAAAAATTACTTTTATTATTTGAAAATTTTACGAAGGTTGCATTTAGTTTCCAATAATATTTTTCTCAACTTTTCTGTACTTTAAATATTTACAGATTTTTTTTATTTTTTTAATATTTATTTATATTTTGTCTATACAATTATTATTTTAAGTGATCTCTAAAACATTTTTTTTTCAAATTAGGATGATGTATAATCTCAATACAAATAATATATTCATACATATCAGATACAAAGTAAAAAATCTAGAAAGCAAAAGCTAGGAAATAAAATTTATAAAATTTGAGCCACAAAAGTATAATTAAAATAAGAAAATAAATAATTATTTTGTATTTTCTTTTCATCAGACTTAATTTTATTCGTGAAAATGTGAGTTGAAATTTGATTCACAGAAAATCAATTAAGGTGAGCTCGTCTAAGAAGGTTTTGTTTCACACAACTCTAGATTTACGAGCCTATGAACTAGTCCACATAGATTTGAAAAATATAAAAAAAATAATTAAATTCTTAATAATTTTTTAATCTTAAATTTAAATATCTTATAAAATAATTTATTACAAATATAAATATTCAGTTATCTCCACATTTTTGTCACAACATATTCTAGGCTGACTTGATGAACCACCTGCATACTCTACCCACCTTACTTTTAATTCCTATACTTTTTATATTAATAAATTAATCCTCAAATTTTGAAAAATCAAAGTATGTATAAACTTTTTTTTTCTCTCGACTTTTAACGGTAAACAACTTTCAATATGTATTAAGTTTAAATAAAAAAACGATTATAACATATTCTTAAAAATTGGAGAAAATTTATAAAGATTAAATGCAAGTATTTATATATTTGATCACATTTTACCATATTATATTTTGTTGACGTTAACGTCAAAATTAATTATATCTATATACTCTATATTATCAATATTAACATAAAATAAATTATTAACATGGTAAAAAATAAGAAAATACTTAGCATAAATTTGAATAATATGTAAAATATGAACTTTTTAACATAAAAAATATTAAATATTAAATAATTTTTCATGTGTTAGTTCTAATTTCTATATAGGTTGATTATGTTTGAATAATTTAAGAATAATGTTTTAATTCATTTCTAATCATTTTATCAAGAAGTAAACTTTTAACTCTAACTTAACTTTACAAAACCGGACTTGTAAGGTGATAAATATTTTCATTTATAAACTATTAAATGTCTCATTTATAGTCTATGTGGGATTTTCAATATACTTCCCTCAAGTCATTAAGACTCTTTGACTTGAATGTGAAATTTATATATAAGGATGATCTGATAGAGCTGGTGACCTAACAACTTTGCTAAAATAAGCTTTGATACAATATTAAGAAGTGGACTTTAAGCATAATTCAATCTTATATAAAGGGTTTGTAAGGTGAAGTTTGCACTCAGTTATAAACTATTATTGCAATATTTGATATTTTGATAACTATATTGTAAATAAATAAATATAAGAAAAAGAATAATTGGAATGATAAAAGTCGTAACTTTTTTTTTTCTTTAATATGACTTTCATTCTCTCATTTTTACTTATGCTTGTTATTTAATTTCCATATTTAATTAAGATGCTTTCTTAATTCCCTGTTTTTCCTTCACCTTCTTCATATTACGTCCAATTTTTACATAATTGAAAAAAATAAGTTTAAATTTCTCACATTATAACTATATTTAACTTTTATTTATCAGATATGTTATTAAAGTTTCCCATCAATAAGCCTTTGTTAATTTTATCAAATGTTTTTAACTAAATATATTAATTTTCAGCTTTTAACCTAACACTTTAGTCTAAAAGCTAATGTTTGAACTTTTAATTAGTTTTTAACAATTAATATTTTATAATAGCTTAAGAGTTCATATTTGGTATGAATAAAATTTACAATTTTCCTTCAAGTAAAAATATTTAGGTGCTTTGTTTCTTCTCTTATTCAAAACACTTCCGAATAATTAACTATAAAATTATTCAATTTTAAATTTTGGTTTCTTTTTTATTGTGGAATGTTGTTGTTGAATTATAATTTTTTAATTGCAAAGCTTGAATGGGTGTTAACTCAGCAATAATAGTTAAATTTGTTTGATATGGTAAAAGAACACGCTGAAAAAATAAGGATAAGCATATGCATTCACTAAGGTCAACAAGAACATTCTACTAATATTAATTAATATATCAAAAAACACTGAAAAAATATTTATTTTTACAAAAAATCATAATCTATAAGATAGAACTAATATTTTGAATTATTTTTTGAAAAAATATAAAATATAAAGAAATTGTTTCCACCATTCTACAACAGTATGTTACTGTCCCCATGAATAGGGAAATTGGTGGTTGAAAGAGAGACATGTGTTAGGGAAACTTTGGAATGTGCCTTTATAAACCCAACCATTCCATAGAACTTTCAAAGGAAGAAATTTTTCACCCTCATATTATTATAGCATCGAATCAGTGGTTTGGGATTGTGTGACATAAGAACTTTCGGAACTGATCTCTTTTTTTTATTCTTCATTATTTTGTTCCAAAACAAAGGGTTAGTCATTTTTAAAATATAGAGTAAAATCAGTAATATTAGAAATTTTATATAATAAAATCATAATATACATATATATAATATGATTTTATAATCGTTTTTGTAAACTTGAATTAATTCTAAATATCATAATTTGTAAGACGATGACATATTTAAAAATGTCATGTGGACTACACATGATTAAATTGTGTATTTTATTTTTAATATTTTATTACTTTTAAAATGACAAGTGTGTAGACTGCATTATAACCGGACACAAAAAAGTTTACCCTGCATAAATATTTAAACTTTTATACGAGAAATCATCTTAACCTAGTAACGTTGTATCTTTTAAAATATAGTAACATTTTCGCCTTATTTAAGCTAAGGAGTTTTTTTTTTAGTCATAATAATATTGATAAAGATTATTTACTTCATAATAACATTTTCCCTTTAATTTTTCCTAAAAGAAGCATACATTGTACAAAAAGTATTGTTAGAAATGTGTATAGATGTATACTTTATGATATGATCATTGGCCTCTATGACTTAAAAGATATAGAGTTTAAGTGAGTGAATTTTACTAAGTTGGTGAAGGCATATAAAAGTAGAAAATTGAAAGAATGATGAAGTTGATGGTGCATGTGAATGATAGAGAAAATGAAGTGGCAGTCTCACATGTGCTTTCACATGTGTGCAGATGGTTGTTGAGAGTAACTAATAACACAAAGAAAGCGATAGAAGAAGAAAGAAACACCATACACTACCATCTCACCAACGCTTTATCTTCTCTCTTATACAAATCCTTCTCATCACTCAATGCCATCAACACAACTCCCGTGAACTCATTCATGCAATTCTTTTTTTTTTTTTTTTTCTTCCACCCAAATCTACCAAATTCTATTCATTCCTACCTCACACAACAAATAAATAACAAAATTATCTACAATTTATTCCATATTTTTTTCTATAAAAGCCAGTGTAGTTTATTTCCACCGGGTGGTCCAACTTTTACATAAAATACTAATGTTGGATAAATATTACTTTTAATTACGATTTTAGTTGGAGATAAAAGTGAGATAAAAAGAATTTAAGGTATGACTACTCTCATTATCCGATTTCGAAATAAGGATAAATTTGAACAATACACGTGAGTATAGAATTACTTATCATCTTCATTTTATGTTGAAATGGAGAATCAATTTCATTTTAATACATGAGAAATTAAGATTGTCTCACTTTATTTATTTATTTATATATATATATATATATATATATATATATATATATATATATATATTTGATCT